>TARA_B110000046_G_scaffold88676_2_pt1 | contig 110788 bp, 104 predicted proteins | sample TARA_B110000046 | Tara Oceans TARA_B110000046 (sample SAMEA4397157) | marine metagenome | biome: Polar Biome; feature: [DCM] deep chlorophyll maximum layer (ENVO:01000326); material: water (ENVO:00002006), including particulate matter (ENVO:01000060) such as... | depth 40 m
GGTAGAAACTGGTTCTGCAGTTACATGGAAATATCCTGGTTGTATTTTAAAAGGAAATAACTCTATCGGAGAGTTTTATTCAGTTGCACTTACTTCTAACCATCAGCAAGCAGATACTGGATCGAAAATGATTCATTTGGGTAAAAACACCAAAAGCACAATTATATCGAAAGGAATTTCTGCAGGACAAGCGCAGAACTCATATAGGGGTTTGGTAAAAATTTCTAAAGGAGCTACTAACGCAAGAAACTTTACACAGTGTGACTCATTATTAATTGGAAATAATTGTGGTGCTCATACCTTCCCGTACATTGAAATAAGCAACCAAAGTTCAAAAGTGGAGCACGAGGCAACTACTTCAAAAATCGGTGAAGATCAGATATTCTATTGCAAGCAGAGAGGTATGGATGAAACAACAGCCATTAACCTCATTGTGAACGGATATTGTAAAGAAGTTTTAAATCAATTGCCAATGGAATTTGCAGTTGAAGCACAAAGATTATTAGAAATTAGCTTGGAAGGAAGTGTAGGGTAATTTGATTCGTTGAATCAGGTTTAATTACGAATCCACAAATTAAGAATTACGAAATGTAGTTCAAGTAAAATTCAGTTATACTATTTACCCTTTAGGTATAATTGGACAAAAAAATAAAAGGAATTGAATTTCTAATTGCACTATTTAAAAAATTCGCAATTCGTAATTCGTAATTTATTTAGAATGATTAAAATAGAAAATTTACATGCCTCCATCGAAGGAACAGAAATATTAAGAGGCATTAACCTTGAAGTAAAAGCAGGAGAAGTACACGCGATTATGGGGCCTAATGGTTCTGGTAAAAGTACGTTAGCAAATGTTTTAGCAGGAAGAGATGAATATGAAGTAACTGAAGGTTCAGTTGACTTTTTGGGTGATGATCTTTTAGACATGCAACCTGAAGATCGTTCTAGAGCTGGTTTGTTTTTAGCATTCCAATATCCTGTTGAAATTCCTGGTGTAAGTAACATCAACTTTTTGAAAACAGCGATTAACGAAGCACGCGAGAAAAGAGGAGAAGAACCTTTGGCTGCGAAAGATTTCTTGAAAAGAGTAAAGGAAAAATCTAAGCTAGTTGAACTAGACGGTCGTCTAGCAAATCGTTCTGTGAATGAAGGATTCTCAGGTGGAGAGAAAAAGCGTAACGAAATTTTTCAAATGGCCATGCTTGATCCAAAGCTATCTGTTTTAGACGAAACCGATTCAGGATTGGATATTGATGCATTGAGAATTGTTGCGAATGGTGTGAACGAATTAAAAACAAAGGACAATGCGTCAATTGTTATTACTCACTACCAGCGTTTGTTAGATTATATCGTTCCTGATTTTGTGCATGTACTGTACAAAGGAAAGATTGTAAAAACAGGCCCAAAAGAGCTAGCCTTAGAGTTAGAAGAAAAAGGTTACGACTGGATTATTAAAGAATTAGAAGAAGTTTCAGCTTAAGTTATGGAAATAATGAACGAAACGGCAACATTAACCAACAAGGATAAATTCCTAATTCATTTTGACTTGATCGACTTTTCTATGGATGAAGATTTTTCATCTGATGTACGAAAAGAGGCCATGGAGTTGATTCAATGGTTAGACTTTCCTACTTCCAAGACAGAATACTGGAAATATACGAGAGTTAACAAAATTGTTAAAGGCAATTATAAAGTTTCAGCTCCTGAAAATGAGATTGAAATTGACTTATCTGTTCCCTCTAAAAATTGTATTGTTTTAATTAACGGCTTTTTTAGTAAAGAGTTGAGCTTCTTTAATAAAACTGAAGGCGTAGAATTTAGCAGTCTTTCTGACGCTAAACAGAGCAGCCCTATTTTGAGAGAGAAATTCAATTCGTTGGTAAAGAAAGATGAGATATTTGCTGACATCAATTCAGCTTACCACCAAGATGGTGCCTTTATGCATGTTTCTAAAAATGTGCAAGTAGAGGAGCCATACTACATTTTAAACTTAGTTGATGATTCGAATATCATATCGAATCCAAGAAACTTCATTTTTGTAGAGCAAGGAGCTAATGCAAAAGCAGTTCTAAAAACCATTAGTACCGGTAACACGGGCTCTTTTACCAATATGCTTTCTGAAATATTTATTGAAAAAAACGCTCATTTTGAAATTAACAAGATTCAAGATGAAGCTGAGGATTCTTTTCAAATAGCAACAGAAGAAGTAGTCCAAGGAGATGACAGCACTTTTAAAATCAACACTTTTACCTTAAACGGAGCAATTGTTAGAAACAATCTAAATATTGACTCTTTAGGCAAAAACACCATGACCTATTTAAATGGTTTGTATCCTTTAAAAGGCAAGCAGCATGTTGACAATCATACCTATTTATCACACCGTGAGCATAATGGCGAGTCGCATGAATTGTACAAAGGTATAATGGGTGATTCTTCAACCGGAGTTTTCAACGGAAAAGTATTTGTTCACAGAAAAGCACAAAAAACAAATGCTTTCCAGTCGAATGCAAACATTGTAATAACGGATACTGCTACTATTAATTCAAAGCCTGAATTAGAAATTTATGCAGATGATGTTAAATGCAGTCACAGCTCAACAACTGGTCAACTGGACGAAGAAGCTTTGTTCTACTTAAGAGCACGCGGCCTATCAAAAGATAGCGCTAGAGCTGTTTTAGTGAACGCATTTGCATCTGACGTAATTGAGCACATTGGAGTTGAAGCAGTGAAAGAAGAGATTGAAAAATACATTGACGATAATTATCAGGGGATAAAATAAATTAACCGTGCCCTTCGATACATTTTATTCGGACGCTGAGTGATTTTGGTGAAAACAAAATATTATAGAAGCGCCCTAATAAAACACTCAGGATACTACTTTTATTTAAATGAAAAAATTTAACGTAACCGACATAAGAAAAGACTTTCCAATACTTTCAAGAGAAGTAAATGGCAAACCTTTAGTTTACTTGGACAATGGAGCTACTTCTCAAAAGCCACAAGTTGTTATAGATGCCATAGACAGCTATTACACCAACGATAATTCTAACATCCACCGCGGTGTTCACACCTTAAGTCAAGTTGCAACAACCGCTTATGAAATAAGTAGAAAAAAGATTCAAACATGGATCAATTCTGAACACTCAGAGGAAGTAATTTTTACCAAAGGAACCACGGACGGAATCAATTTGATTTCAAATGCTTGGGGTCGGTCAAATTTGCAAAAAGATGATGAAGTAATTATCACCGAAATGGAGCACCACTCCAACATTGTGCCGTGGCAAATGATTTGCGACGAAAAAGAAGCTATTCTTAAGGTGATTCCAATTAACGACTCAGGCGAGTTGTTGATGGAAGAGTTCAAAAATATACTCTCCTCGAAAACAAAAATAGTATCACTAGTTCACATTAGCAATGCTCTTGGAACGATAAATCCTGTTAAAGAAATCATCCAATTAGCACATGAAGTTGGAGCAAAAGTATTGGTAGATGGTGCGCAACAAGTAGCACATTCAGCACCAGATGTTAGAGATTTAGATGTTGATTTTTATGTTTTTGGATTGCACAAAATGTTCGGCCCCACCGGAATTGGAATTCTTTACGGCAAAAAAGCATTATTAGATGCAATACCTCCCTATCAAGGTGGTGGAGATATGATTAAGACCGTTACATTCGAAAAAACAACCTACAACGAGTTGCCGTTCAAATTTGAAGCAGGAACTCCTAATATTTCTGCAGGTATTGCAACTGCAGCAGCCGTAGATTATATCACTTCCTTAAATTGGGATGAAATACATGTTCACGAACTAGAATTGCTAGATTATGCTACAGCAGAGTTGAAAAAGATTGAAGGGCTAAAAATAATCGGTGAAGCAACAAAAAAAGCTTCAGTAATTTCATTTGTAGTAGAAGGAATACACGCCTATGATATTGGAGTGATTGTTGACAAAATGGGCATTGCTGTTCGAACAGGGCACCACTGTACACAGCCATTAATGAATCGATTTGGAATTCAAGGAACAATAAGGGCAAGTTTTGCTTTCTACAATACCAAAGAAGAAGTTGACCTATTAATTGTTGCTCTCAAAAGAGCCATTAACATGCTTTCATAATGACGATTGACGAAAGACAAGACGAAGTAATTGAAGAATTCGAAATGTTCGAAGACTGGATGAACAAGTACGAATACTTGATTTCATTAGGTAAAGAGCTTCCGTTAATTGAAGAAGCTAAAAAAACAGAAGAAAACATTATTAAAGGTTGCCAATCTAGAGTTTGGTTAGCTGCAGATATGAATGATTCAAAAATTCAATTCACCGCAGATAGCGATGCAATTATTACAAAAGGCATTATCTCTTTAATGATTCGAATTTTAACGGAGTCATCACCAAAAGAAATTATGGAAACAGAACTCTATTTTATTGATAAAGTTGGACTAAAAGAACACCTCTCTCCTACTCGCTCAAATGGTTTAGTGAGTATGGTGAAACAAATGAAAATGTATGCAATTGCATATTCTTCAAAAGTATAAGTTATGGCTGAAAAGAACGTAAAAGACATTTCAATGAAGGATGTAGAAAACCAGGTAATTGATGTATTGAAAACCATCTATGATCCTGAGATACCTGTTAATATTTACGATTTAGGTTTGATTTACTTTGTAATTGTTGACGATGAGTTTAATGTAAAGATCGAAATGACCTTAACCTCTCCTAATTGTCCTGTAGCCGAGAGTTTACCTGAGGAAGTTAGAGTTAAAGCTGAAAGTTGCTGGTGTGTTAAGTCTGCTGAAGTGGAGATTGTTTGGGACCCTACTTGGGACAAGGACATGATGAGCGAAGAGGCAAAATTCGAACTAGGGTTCATGTAGTGCACAATGATTAAGTTTTTAATTATCAATTAAAAAGAAATGTCAGAAGAAATTGTAAACAGAGTAGCCAACAGTGGCTTAATTACATTTAACCTAGAGGATCTATTTCCTGAAGGGGAAAGAGTTCTTTATGACATTAAAGACAACTTATGGCAAGAAATTGCTTTAAAGGAAAAAGACTTTCGTGAATTTGTGAAGGAGCATGATTGGTCTAAATACCAAGATAAATACGTTGCAATTTATTGTTCTGTTGATGCTATTGTTCCAACATGGGCGTATATGCTTTTGACTACAAAGCTTGCCCCTTTTGCAAAAAAAATTATTTTCGGAAATCTTCAAGAATTAGAAAATGTACTTTTCGAAGAGGCTCTTTCAAACATTAATCCTGACGATTACATGGACGCCAGAGTCGTAATTAAGGGTTGTAGCGACAAAGCTATCCCAGCTTCAGCCTATGTTCGAATTACTGAAATGCTTCAACCTGTTGCGAAGATATTAATGTACGGTGAGCCGTGCAGCACGGTTCCATTGTATAAGAAGCCAAGAGGATAGATTTTCACCGCATGCTATAAGCTATCTCCTTCTTTTGGACAAGCTGCTTAGTAGGCGAATTCCTTAAGAAATAATCTATTAATTCATGAAGTTTAGACAATTCGATATTCGTAATTGTCAATTTCTAAAGCCTATTTTGTTCATCCTCAGAACCGGGCTGTCTTCTACGCTTTTCTTTAACATCTTTTTGTCCAAAGGCATAACTCAAAAAAAAGGTTATATTTCTACTGTCACTTCCTCCCGAACCAGATATACTAACTCCTGCGAAATCATTCTCTGCACGCCAAAAACTTGTAAAAAGTATATCATTAAAAGATAGTTTCCCAGTCCAGTTTTTATAACTTTTACTTGCGGCAATACTCAAGGCTCCCATACTTTTTGTTCTAAAAGTTCCTCTCCAAATAGATGGGCTGCTATACCATCCGCTAACTTCCAATTTATAAGACTTCGGTAAGCTAAACGAAGACGAACCAAAACCGCCATAAATAAACTGATCTATCGGGATGAAAGATGGATTATTCGCCGTAAAACAGGTGTAATAAGCATAAGAGCTTAAGTATACATTCCACCAATCTTCAATTTTAAAAGGGTAGCTTAAACTACAATTATACACTTGATTATCCGCTACATTCTGAGTCTGAATAAAACCTCTTGTTTCACCATCTGCCTCCGTCACCTCTGCAAAAAAGTCTGATACATAAGAATAAGTAAGACTTGTGGTTAGGCGGTATTTATAAGTATTAGAAATTTTAATGTTCTCTATAAATTGAGGTTGTAAAAAGGGATTCCCTTTTCTAAAGCTCAACTCATTTATTTGAGATTCGAACGGATTTAAATTTTCATAGTTTGGACGAGCAATTCTTCTACTATAAACCAAGGCTAAGCCATTGTTCCTATTGGGAGAATAGGATAACCCTCCTGAAGGAAACCAATTTAAGTAGCTTCTCTTTACTGTTTTGTTGTCTTGGGCAGAGAAGGCGGTTAATAGCCCATCAGAGTTTGTATGTTCTGCTCTTAATCCAAACTGTAGATTAACTTTTTTAATGTTGAACTTATAATTGAAATATCCAGCCATTATTCGCTCTTCATAATCAAATGTATTTGAGCGATTCTCATTTAAGGACTGTTGCCCATTTTCGATATTAAAAAAATTGAACGTATTGTTAGTTTCTACTTGAGATATTTTAGCTCCAACACCCAATGTACCTTTAAATAACTTTTGCTCATAATCCGTTTTAGCAGAGTAGACATCAATGTTAATTGGAGTTTCTTGAAAGTTTACATTCTCACTAGTAACATCTTCATTATTGGGATTGACGTAAAAGTTCGGCTGAGAAGTTTCTTGTTCTTTTGAAAAATAAACATAATCTAAATCCACACTAAACATGCGTTCATTTGTATCCTTGTGCGTATAATTGACATTGGTGTTTATATTATATGTCTTTGAATCATCTTTGTTAGGAGCTCTTAAAATACTATCTACAGCAGTGCTGTTTAAACCAAGAATGTCTGTGTTTGATAAAGAAAATGCATCTCTCACATTTCTGCTTCCATTTACACTCAAACTTATGGTACTAAAGTCAGACATGTAATAATCTCCACCAACATTTAATCGATCATTTAGACTTGAATTTTCTGAATCCGTTTCTCCGTCTAACACAATACCATTCTGAATTCTCTTAATGTCGAAAAAGCCTGCACTCGTGCCATCGTAATGAGAAGCATTTCCAAAAAGAGCAAACTTTTTACTTCTATGATTTACATTCAGCGTGGTGCTATTTCTAAAAAAGTCGCCATACGTTAAAGAATTAGTTACTGTACCTTTTGTTCCCAATCCTTTCTCACGCTTTAAAACAATGTTTAAAATACCTGCGCTTCCTGCAGCATCGTTTTTAGAGGAAGGCTGCGTAATGATCTCGATCTTCTCAATTTCTTCTGCCCGCAGACTTTTTAAGTAGTTCGTAAGGTCTTGTCCTTGCAAATAGGTTTGCTTGCCATTTACATAAACGTTTATTCCCTGCTTTCCTTCTAATATAATGTTGTCATCACTATCAACTTGAACACCTGGCGCTTTTCTCAAAAGCTCAACTCCATTATCTCCCGTAGTTGATATGTTCTGTGAAACATTAAATATCGTTTTATCAGCCTCTACTTGAATCATGGGCTTTTCGGTTGTAATTACAACCTCTCCTATTTCAGCACTCGTTTTCTTAAGTGACACTTTGCCCAATATGCCTTTATCTTTTGCTAAATCAATTAAAACAGTTTTTCGCTGATGGCCGATAAAGGTAACCACCAATCGATAATCGTTCTCCCTCAAATTAACAAACCTAAAGGTTCCATCTGCTCTAGTAGTCTCTACCTTTTGAACAGAACTGTCGGCTTTAAACAACTGTAAAGTTGCAAAAGGAAGTCCATCTCCTTTCTCATCTAGAATGACGCCTTGAATAGATTGAGCAGCGGAGTAGATTGAAAAACAAAAGAATAGTAGGAATAATAAATTTTTCATTGAATTAATTTGAGGTAAACATGAACATATTTTTTAATTTAAATTCATTAAAAGAGATAAATGGGGTTATAGCAAGATTAGCGGAATATTATCTTTTAAGTTCTGTAATACAGCAAATCAACTTTCTGACCTAACATATTAATCCTAAAAATTGCAGGAGAGTGTAATAAAGGTTAGAACGTTTTAAAGACTGACCTCTTAAATGCTTAACCACTCATCATAATTCAGTACATTTTTATACCTAGTAGCATTAGTTTTGAGTAAAAATATACGAAAGCACACCTTCAATTCGTTTATCTGTGTTACTAAAGTTTGAATCAATTAAAACCACAAAAATGTAAACTACTATTTCATTGAAAACATTTAGAACAAATGTTTTCAGATAAGTACGAGCTTAAAAACTGCAGTTTGCTTACTTTTCAGTTATGAAAAAAATTACTTTAATTTTTCTATTGTGTTTTGTTTTTACAATCATTGGTTTTGCACAACAAAAATCAGCCAAAGAGTTCCAAAAAGAAACAAACGAACACTACTCCGATGAGAAAACATCTCCGCTCCTAAAGGAAGACTTAATTAACTTTAAAGGTCTACCCTTTTTTAAAATTGATTCGCAATATATTGTTGTTGCAAAAATTGAACGTGTAAAAAAAACAAAACCCTTTAAAATGAACACCACAACAGATCAACGACCTAAATATCTGGTGTATGCGATTGCTATTTTTGAAATAAATGAAGAGGAATACCATTTGAATATTTATAAAAGCTACAGTTCAAGTATACCAGAATATGAGGATTACCTTTTTCTCCCATTTACGGATGAAACTTCAGGAAATGAGACTTACGGCGGCGGACGTTTTATTGATTTGAGAATTGTTGAAGGAAGTGAAATGGTGATTGACTTTAATCAAGCTTATAATCCATACTGTGCATATAATCATGGTTATAGTTGCCCTATTCCACCAAAAGATAATCACTTGAAAATGCGAATTGAAGCAGGAGTGAAATACGCATCAAAAGACCAGATAAATCACGAACTTTGACTCAATGGAAAGCATTATCCAATCTTCTATTGAAAAGACTGCAGCATTATTAATCAAAGGCGAGGTGGTTGCCATTCCAACTGAAACGGTTTATGGTTTAGCAGCTTCAATTGATTTCCCTAAAGCAGTTGACTATATTTTTGAATTAAAAGGCAGGCCTAGGACAAATCCACTAATTGTTCATGTAGCTACTTTTGAACAGGCTCAAAAGCTAAGTTCATCATTCCCTGAACCCTTAAAAAAATTAGCTAGCAAATTTTGGCCTGGTTCTCTTACTTTGGTTTTACCAAAGGCTGAGCAGGTAAGCAATCAAATTACTGCGGGTAAAAAAACCGTTGGTATAAGAATTCCCAATCATCCAAAATTGCTACAATTATTAGAACAAGCAGGACCTATAGCTGCTCCTAGTGCCAACCCTTTCGAACGAATTAGCCCTACAACCGCAAAACATGTTGCAGATTACTTTCCGAAGGGATTGAAGATGATCTTAGATGGTGGAGCCTGCCAAGCAGGAATTGAGTCTACGATTGTTGGATTTGAAAACAACCAGGTCACCATTTATCGCTTAGGAGCAATAAGCATTGAAGCAATTGAAGAAGTAGTAGGACAAGTTGCCTTTTTTGATTCAGGAAAAAACAATGTTGTCACTCCGGGAATGTCTAAAAAACATTATGCCCCAAGAACAAAAACCATTGTCACGGAAAAAACAAAAGGATTTGTAAGCAAGCACGCTTCTTCAAAAATTGGAATTATCATGTTTAAACAATCTTCCGGATTATCAGTTTCTAAAGAAGTCGTATTATCCCCTTCAGGTAGTTTGCATGAAGCTGCACAGCAAATTTACCTCACATTGCATGAATTTGACCAGTTAGACTTGGATTACATTGTAATAGAACCACTACCAAACGAAGGATTAGGCAGGTCTATTAACGATCGGTTGAATAGAGCTGTGCATAGCTAATTGCCACAAATTTACAAGTGCTTTGAAAGATACTCGTACATACAAAAAATCAGCGACAAAGAACCTAAAACCTGACAAATGTCATAGAATATACTTTAGTTAATTGTGACCTTTAGATTGAATTTAAAAACCAATTCAATAAAAAAAAGAGAAGCTGTAAGTAATATTATGAAAAGGGATTTATGGACACTTGATGTGAATCAAAGTAACTTGAGTGAAGCAAAATCTATAATGGAAGAGAAACATATACGTCACTTGACAGTAGTGAAGGGAGAGAAATTAGTTGGCATGATTAGTTTAACTGACATTCATAGAATTAGTTTTGGTGTCAATCATAAGCAAGCCGAGCAAGTTGACTCTGCGATTTTTAATAGTTTAAAATTGGAACAGGTAATGAAGTCTGACCCGACTACAATTAATTCCAATACTACCATTAAAGAAGTTGCTGAAACACTTGCAAAAGAAGAATTTCACGCACTTCCTATAGTTGATCAATCCAACAAATTAGAATGTATCTTTACTACAACAGATTTAGTAAACTATTTAATTGACTTGTATTAAACCAACCTCAATTAATCTCAATGAAGTCCTTTCGTTAATTCGGAAGGGCTTTTTTCATCTTACATAGTTTGAAATTTAATCTCTACTTTAGTAAAATGGAACTATCTCCATAACTTAAAAAACGAAAATCGTTGTTTAATGCATAATCATAAACCTTGTGCCAATCTTCACCAATCCAAGAGGAAACTAAAGCTAACAAGGTGCTTTTAGGCTGATGAAAGTTGGTAATTAACCCATTGATAGCTTTCCATTCATAACCTGGCATAATGAACAACGCTGAATGAAAGTCTATCTTGGTTTCTCCGGATGCTTCCAATACCTTTAGCAAGTATTCACAAGCATCCTTCCAACTCAAATCTTTAGGCAATTGGTAGGCATCTTCTTTAGTAACTATGCTTTCATTTGTGTTCCCTGTATGTTTCATTTTAACCGATAACCAATACAAACTTTCTAAGGAACGAAGACTAGTAGTTCCAACACAAATTATTTTATCCTGCTTCAATGCTAATAACTCAATAGCAGCTTTATCTATTACAATGCGTTCTTGGTGCATGTCATGGTCCACTAGTTTATCTGCTTTTACAGAACGGAAAGTTCCAGCACCTACAAACAAAGTCAGGTAAGCCAATTCAATACCATTCTGCTGCAACTCTTCAAGCTGACTATCTATGAAGTGCAAACCAGCAGTTGGAGCAGCTACAGCGCCTTCATTTTTGGCATAAACTGTTTGGTAATTCTTTTGATCTGCCAATTCAGTTTTTCGATTCAAATATGGCGGAAGTGGAATCTCTCCTGCCTCATTCAATATCTCTGAAAATTCGATACCATCGTCCCATTCAAAATGAATGACCACATCGGTTGCTCTTTTTTCCGAAATACAAGCTCTTAAAATAGTTCCTGCAATTTCCAGTTCTAAAACTTCGCCATCTTTAAATCGTTTGAGGTTCCCAACTAAACATTGCCATTTACATTCTCGCTTAGCAGTCAGCGCCTGTTCAACAGTTTGTTCAAATGGCTCCAAACAAAATATTTCAATTTTTGCCCCAGTCTTTCTTTGAAAATAAAGTCTTGCAGCTAGCACTTTAGTATCATTAAAAACTAGAATCGAACCTTCTGGTAAATGTGCGGATAAATTTGAAAATACATCTGTTTCAATCGAGCCATTTTTATACGTTAACAGCTTAGATAAATTACGATTCTTCAACGGATACTTGGCTATTCGCTCATACGGTAAATCATAATAAAAATCCTTTGATTCTAATTGCTCTCGATTCATGAACGCAAAAATAAGGGCTGTAGTCCATATTCTAATCTTCGAGCGTTAGATTATAGCTTTTCACTATTAAACAGTATAATTTTAATACTACATCATCTCTTAATATCTACTTTTACTACGTATTAAATAAAAAATCATGTTTAGCCCTTGGCACGATGTTCACATCGGAAAGAACTCACCAGAAACGGTAACTGGAATCATTGAAATTCCTAAAAATAGCAAAGCTAAATACGAATTAGATAAAGACTCCGGATTATTAATCTTGGATAGGGTTTTATACTCTTCCATTAACTACCCTTCAAACTATGGTTTCATACCACAAACCTATTGTGATGAAGGTGAACCTTTAGATATCTTAGTTTTATCTCAAATAGAAATTGTGCTAATATGCTTAGTTGAAGCAAGGCCAATTGGTGTTATGAAAATGTTAGACGAAGGAGAAAGCGATGATAAAATTATTGCTGTTGCAGTGAACGATATGAGTGTTGGACTCATTAACGATGTATCTGAATTACCTGCTCAGTCCATCAAAGAGCTAAGAAGCTTCTTTGAGGATTATAAAAAATTAGAGAAGAAAGAAGTCATCGTTGAATAATTCTAAGGTGCTAGAGTGGCAAGAGAGGTAATTGAACAAAGTATCTTAGACTATAAAAAACTGATGAGTAAATAAGAACTTATTCCAATACGTTCAAAATACATAAAAGGCTTCCTATAAATTGGGAAGCCTTTTTTTGTTCATTCAATTTCAAACATAAAAAAGGCCTGCCATAATTGGCAAGCCTCTTGTAGTAATTCTTAGTAAGATTATCCTCCGAAATCATCGAAAGATACATTCTCTTCTGGCACTCCCCAATCGTCGCACATTTTGAGAACCGCTTGGTTCATCATTGGCGGACCACAGAAATAATATTCAATATCTTCAGGAGCATCATGCTTCGATAAATAATTATCAATCACTGATTGATGAACGAACCCTACGAATCCGTCTCCTTCAGCTTCCATATTATCCATCACCTTCCAGTTATCTACTTCCATTGGTTCAGATAAAACCATGTAAAATTTGAAGTTTGGAAAATCCTTCTCTAATGCTCTAAAATGCTCGATGTAAAATAATTCTCTTTTTGATCGACCACCATACCAATAAGATACTTTTCTACCGGATTTGATTGTTCTGAATAAATGGTATAAGTGAGAACGCATAGGTGCCATTCCTGCTCCACCACCAATGTATAGCATTTCTGCATCAGTCTCTTTGATGAAGAATTCTCCATAAGGTCCTGAAACAGTTACTTTATCACCTTTCTTCTGATTGTATATGTAAGAAGAAGCAACACCCGGATTCACATTCATCCAGCCATTCTTTTCTCTATCCCAAGGTGGAGTTGCAATACGAACATTCAACATTATTCGTCTGCCTTCAGCTGGATATGAAGCCATAGAATATGCTCTTTCTACTAACTCATCATTTTTCATCTGCAATGGCCACAAATTAAACTTGTCCCATTCTGCTTTAAATTTATCAGGTTCTCCAGGATGTTCTTCTGGATGAGCGGTGATATCGATATCCTTAAAATCTACCACTGTTTTTGGAATCTCAATCTGAATGTAGCCTCCCGCTTTGTAGTCCATATCTTCAGGTAATTCCACGATGAATTCCTTAATGAAAGATGCAACAGAATAATTTGAAACAACAGTAGCTTCCCATTTCTTAATTCCAAAAACTTCCTCTGGAACTTCAACCACCATATCTTCCTTCACCTTCACCTGACAACCTAATCTCCAGTTATCAGCAATCTCTTTTCTTGAAAAATAAGGCTTTTCAGTTGGAAGAATTTCTCCACCTCCACTAGTGACTTGACACTTACACATGGCACAGGTGCCACCTCCACCACATGCTGAAGGAAGGAATATTTTTTCACTACTTAACGTAGAAAGTAAGGTACTACCAGCTTGAACTTGCACATTCTTCTCTCCGTTAATTGTTAAAGAGACAGGCCCTGAATTTGTAAGCTTTGCCTTTGCCCAAAGCAAAAGACTTACTAATAATAACATAACTAATAATACAACGACTACTGCCGCTCCTACTGTTACTGTATTTAATGCTAAAATCATCTTCTTATAATTCTTTTAATTACAATTCAATTCCCATAAAACTCATAAATGCCATTCCCATCAAACCTGTGATGATAAATGTAATTCCTAAACCTCTTAATGGAGCAGGAACTTTTGAGTATCTAATTTTTTCTCTAATCGCGGCAATGGCTACAATTGCTAAAAACCAACCAACCCCTGACCCTAAACCAAACACTGTAGCTTCTGCAATGTTCGCATATTGTCTTTCTTGCATGAATAAAGAGCCACCTAAAATAGAACAGTTTACAGCAATTAATGGCAAGAAGATTCCCAACGCACCATATAGTGCTGGAGCATACTTTTCAACTGCCATTTCAACCAACTGAACCATAGAGGCAATTACCGCAATAAACATGATAAAACTTAAGAAACTTAAATCTACATCAGCAAAATCTGCATCTAACCACACGAGTGCACCTTCCTTTAATACATAGTTCTCTAACAAATAGTTAATAGGCACGGTAATTCCTAAAACGAATATTACTGCTGCTCCAAGACCTACTCCAGTTTTCACTGTTTTAGAAACGGCCAAATAAGAACACATTCCTAAGAAATAAGCGAAAATCATGTTGTCGATAAAAATCGACTTGATAAATATATTTACGTATTCCATCTTTATTAATTTTCTTCGATTAGTTTGGTATTTCTAGAACGTTGAATCCAAATAATGATTCCAACAGTGATCAATGCCATTGGAGGCAAAATCATTAACCCATTGTTAAAATATCCGAAATCATAAAAAGCATCAGGGATTACCTGAAAACCATATAATTTACCTGAACCAAATAATTCTCTAACAACTGCAACTGCAATTAGAATCCAACCATAACCTGCTGCATTACCTACTGCATCTAAAAATGAAGGCCAAGGCTTATTTGCGAGGGCAAATGCTTCTAAACGTCCCATGATAATACAGTTGGTAATTATCAATCCAACAAACACCGATAGTTGCTTACTTACATCGTACATGTATGCCTTCAAAACTTGATCTACCAAGATTACTAAGGCTGCTACTATTACCAATTGTACAATAATTCTTACCCTTGATGGAATTAAATTTCTCAATAAAGAAACGATTAAGTTCGCTCCAATCATTACTACCAATACCGACAACGACATTACTACCGCTTGCTTTACCTGAACAGTAATTGCCAAGGCGGAACAAATACCTAATACCTGAATGGTAATCGGATTATCATCATTTAATGGATCGGATAAAAGTCTTTTATTCTTGGAAGAGAATAACGGTTCTTTTACAACTGCTGTTGCTTCTGCTGTTTCACTCATAGCTTAGTCGTTTTAAAATTATAAAGCAGCTTTTTGGTTGCCTTTGAAATAAGGTACATAAACATTCAAGGTTCTTTGCATCATTTCACCTACTCCCTTAGATGTAATTGTTCCACCTGAAATTCCATCAACCATGTGACTTTTTCCTTCTACATCTGCTCCACCTTTTACCACTTCTACAGAAACATATTCCGAACCATCAAATATTGTTTTACCAATGAATTTATCTTGAAAAAATGGTTGATTAATCTCTGCTCCTAGTCCAGGAGTTTCTGTTTTATGATCGAAAGTTGAACCATAAATTGTATTCATATCGCCCTCAAATGCTACAAAACCCCAAATAGGTCCCCATAGTCCATTTCCTGCCATAGGCACAATATACTTTCTAGCTCCATTTTCTTCAAAAACAAATAGCGGATAGTTTCTTTTTTCAATATCCAACGTTTTGAATTCCTTGACAACATCAATATCAAAAGCGGTTAGCTCTTCAAGAGAAACAATATTCCCATCATTGTCTAACATTACTTGCTCAACTATATACTGCTCAAACTTAGCAGCAGCTTCTTCTGGAGTTGATTCAACTTTTACAGAAGCTAAAATATTCTGCATTTTTTCCAATCTTACATTCTCTTTTTGCAAAGGGTTCAGTCCTTCCGCAACAAATGCTAAAGATGCACCAACTAAAATAACTAGTATTGCAGAAAAAGTGAATGTGTATGAATTTTTATTTACGTCCATTTCTTTAAATATTAGGCGGCTACTGCCATTGTACGTTTCTGTCTTCGTTTAATATTCGCTTCTATAACATAATGATCAATTAACGGAGCCATTACATTCATAAATAGAATTGCTAACATTATTCCTTCTGGGTATGCAGGGTTAAATACTCGAATCATGATTCCTAAAAATCCAATCAAGAAACCATAGATGTATTTACCTGTGGCGGTTTGGGCTGCCGAAACAGGATCTGTGGCCATAAAAACAATACCAAAAGCAAAACCTCCAATAACCAAATGCATGTGAGCCGGTACTTCCATAAATGGATTAGCGCCCCACAGGTTGAATAACAATCCCATTACATAAGCACCAAGAACTCCGGAAAACATAATTTTCCATGAAGCGATTCCGGTAATTAATAGAATTGCTGCTCCAATCATAATGGCCAATGTGCTAGTCTCACCTACAGACCCAGGAATTAGTCCTAGGAAAGCAGACATAAATGAATCGCCGTAAGCCACCCCTGCGGCATCGACAAAGCCCGAAGACTTTTCTGTAGCTTGTGCTAAGATTGTTGCTCCAGTTGAACCGTCAGCATACGCTACCGTCTCATCCATTCCACCACCAATCCATACTTTATCTCCTGACATCCACGTTGGGTATGCAAAGAATAAAAAAGCTCTGGCCGTTAAAGCAACATTTAGGATATTCATTCCTGTTCCCCCAAAAACCTCTTTGCCGATAATTACAGCAAAAATGGTTGCCGCTGCTACCATCCATAGAGGAATATCAACCGGCAAGCAGAGTGGAATTAACATCCCCGAGACTAAGAACCCCTCTGCCACTTGGTGTTTATTGATGATTGCAAAAATAAACTCAACACCCAAACCTGCAGCATAAGAAACGACCACTAAAGGTAAAACTTTTAACGCACCGTATAAAAAGGCATCCATAAAAGTGTAGGCTTCTCCAGTTGCTAAGAAGTGCTGATAACCGGTATTCCACATACCAAATAATAAAGCAGGAACCATAGCTAAAACAACCATAATCATGGTACGTTTCATATCTATTCCATCTCTAATATGAGATCCTTTCCCATTTGTTGTGTGACCTGGAACAAATAAAAATGTTTCCAACGCATCATACGCAGGAAGGTACTTCGCTAGTTTCCCACCTTCGTCGAAGTTCGGCTTTATTGTATTCTCTAAAAACTTGTGAATTGCATTACTCATTTCAATAATTTTTTATATTAACTCATTTCTTCTCGCAACATAGCTAAGCCGTCACGAACAATGGTTTGGGTAGGTATTTTTGATGTACAGACTGTTTCACACAGTGCAAAATCTTCCGGTGCTACTTCGTAAATTCCTAAATTTTCCATCAACTCAATATCATCCACCATAATAGCCTTCACTAATTGTACTGGATAAATATCAAATGGAAAAACTTTATCATACTCTTCAGTTACAACAAATGGTCTTTCTTCACCATTCATATTTGCATCTAAATTGTAATCTTTATTTGGAGACATCCAAGAAACTAGAGCTCTTGAAATGCTAAACTTATTTGGATTTGGAGTAATCCATCCAAACATTTGAGCTTCTCCTCCCTCAGGTATAACAGTAACATGGTAATCGTAAAACCCTAAATAACCTTCCAGATCTACTTTTTCTCCAGTTAAAACGTTTCCGCTAATAATTCTGTTATTCCCTTCGTTCAAATTGCCATCCAAAAGTGCTCTCATACTAATCCCTTGAATAGTTTTAAAGTATTTTGGAGTTTTAATTTGAGCCCCAGAGACTGCAACTACTCTACTTGCATCGTACTTGCCAGTCTCAAACAATTTTCCAATTGCCAAAACGTCTTGAGGCTTGATTGTCCATACTACTTCTCCTTTGCAAATTGGAGCAAAATGATGAATATGAACACCTACATTCCCTGCAGGGTGAGGGCCTTCTATGTAATGAAGTTTTACATTCTTCGCTTGTAAAAAAGCTTCATCAGCCTTAGCAGTGCTATTTACAGTTAAGTGAACCTCAGCTAATTTAGCCAATGCGTCAATTCCCATTTGGAACGTTGCACTCTTACCATAAACAATGTAATCGTTGTCAGGAGCAAGAGGTGCAGAATCAAATGCGGAAATAAAGATAGCTTTTGGCGAGTCATTTGGCTTTGCTATTACATCGTAAGGACGTTGCTTGATAAATGGCCATAGTCCAGTTTTACAAAGCTTTTCAATAATGGCCCCTCTGCTCTCAGAAGTAGGATTAGAGATTCCAAAATCTTCGTATTTAGTTTCCTTATCCGCCACAATAACGATTTCTTGAATCACCCTTTTGGCACCTCTCTTGATCTGAGCAATCTCTCCGCTTACAGGAGAAGTAAATTTGATTTGATCATTATCTTTATTATAATAGAGGGTTGATCCAGCCTTTACTTCATCGCCAACTTTCACCACCAACTTAGGTGTTGTCCCCTCAAAATCAGTTGGCTTTGCGGCAACTGTAGAAGGCATTGGGATATCAGTAAGGATTTTTTCAGCTCCCCCAACGAGCTTTATATTAGCTCCTTTTTTGATTCTAAGCACTTTTGACATAATAATTGGCAGGTTCAATTTTCGGGTGCAAAAATAAGACTTTCGTCAATTGATTTTTATCTTTCTTGCACTTTTTCCAGTTTTTTAATCAAGAATCAAACGAATTGCAGAACTCTTTTGTTTTAGGCAAACTAAATTGATTATTTCGTCATTTTATTCTTTTGGTTTATTATTTTTATGAACCCAATATCATTTTGATTTTATGAAGCTACTCTTAAATATAGTTACCTTTATGCTCATAAGCATCTCAGGCTATAATAAAACCAACCTCAACCCGGGCCCTGTTGATTCAAAAATCAATTCATCTACTACGGATAATGGAGGTCAGCTGCAATATCGGGATTACACCTACAGAGACAATATAAAGACAGTTCAACTTTACCGTAAAGACGATCAGCTCTCTTTCCCTATATTATTTTTAGGAGGCACGGAACAGTTAGAACTTCATTTTGACGACTTAGCTGCAGATTTTGAAACGTACACCTATACTATTGTTCATTGCAATTCAAACTGGAAGCCGTCAGACCTTGTGATTACGGAATATTTAAGTGACTTTTTCAATGGCTTTATCGAAGACTACCAATACTCTATCAACACACTATTTCCATATATCCATTACAAAGTAGCTATTCCCAATAATCAAGTAAAATTTAAACTTTCCGGAAACTACTTGCTAAAAGTATATTCTAATAATAACGAAGAAGACTTATTGCTGACGAAACGATTTTACGTTGTTGAAAAAAGAGTCAGCATAAAAAGCGACATACGAATGGCTACACTCGCAAGGCATAGAGATTATAAGCAAGAGGTGGATTTTATTATAGATCATAGGAATTACCCAATTCAAGACATATATTCTGATTTGAAAGTAATGATTTCCCAAAATCGCAGGTGGGATAACGCCATTAACACTTTAAAACCTCTAATTATTCGTTCCACCGAATTGATTTACAACTTCGAAGATAAAAACCTTTTTGATGGAGACAATGAGTACCGTTTCTTTGAGACAAGAAATCTTCGGTACCAATCGATGAACATCGATGGTGTTCAAATAATAGGTGGGAAAACACATGTTTACATTTTGCCGGAAGAACCTCGATCTTTCAAACGCTACCTCTTCCGGCCCGATATAAACGGTAAAAGACAAATTAATCGTGAGAATAGCCCTCTTTCAAATAGAGAAGCTGATTATATGATCACGCATTTCAACTTAAAAAAAGAGAACCAGGTTCCAGGCGGTGATATTTATGTTTTCGGCGAATTGAGTGATTGGGATTACAAACCTGAGTTTAAAATGACTTATGTAGAGGTAAATGGAGCATACGAGTTAACCACTACCTTGAAACAAGGGTACTACAACTACAGCTATGCATACCTTCCAAATGGAGAAGAAGTAGGAGATTTATCGACCATTGAAGGGACACACTCTGAAACTAATAATGATTATTACATATTTGTGTATCACAGAGAAAATGGCACTGTTTATGACAAATTAATTGGTTTTGAAATCAAAACAATTAACCCTCAATAATCGAAAGTAGTTTTTTATTAATATTGTGTTATGCCCACATTTTTAACAGATAATATTAGTGTTACGGTGAAACCTTCCTATGAAGATCAGCATTCCTCGCCGGCTAACGGTAGATATGTTTTTAGCTACACCATCGAGGTGAAGAACCAAGGCGACTTAGCAGTTCAGCTGCTGAGTAGGCATTGGTATATTTTTGATTCTGAGGGTAGCCATTCCGAAATTAAGGGTGAAGGAGTTTTAGGTAAACAACCGGTTATTCATCATGGACAATCTCACAGTTATCAATCATTTTGTAATTTAAAAACAGACATGGGTATGATGTGGGGCAGTTACCTCATGAAGGAGACTGAAACCGGACGAATATTTAGTGTAGCTATTCCAGAATTTCAATTAATTACTCCAATTCGTTTGAATTAAATGGAGAATTTAAAAGAACAATATAACTTAAGGATTAAGCGAAGTTCATTAGTAAAGAAACTAGATACACTTTTTTAATCTCGATTTACAACCACTTTTTCAATCAACTGAGAGCCATTATGGAGGGTAAACCTCAAAAAATACACTCCAGAATAAACGGTTTGAATGTCAAAATAGGCAATTGAACTTCCCTTCTTAATCACCGTTTGTTTAACAAATTTCCCCTTACCATTAATTAATTGAATCGAAACATCCTGATTAACTAAACTACCAATTTGAATGGCTATTAATTCTGATGCTGGATTTGGATAAACGGAGATCTCATATGCTTCTATATCTGCAGTCAAAATTCCGGTAATTGATGGTATAAACCTCGTAGTGATTTCATTTATTGAAGTTACCTTCCTATTCGCATAAGTTCCATAAAACGTTGGACCAACAGCATAAGGATAAGCAGAATTCCAATTAGAATCTACCGTCGAAAAGTATGCATAAGTGCCATTTGGATATTCTGGAGTAATACAAAAACGTCCATTATGCTCATCTAAAACATCCGCAGCTGTATTTGCAATAAATTCATAATCTTCTCTAAAGTAGCCTAAAAAATAAGTTGAACTTACGACTGGCCCTGCACTCACTGTTCCTGCCGTTGGAGAAGTTGTTCTAGTGGTAATGTTTCTTAGTGAATAACCTGATTTCATTCTAGTAACTCCTCCGCTGCCATTTGTATTGGCAAAAGCATAAGCTCCATATATAGGAAAGCCGTCGTATGCATAGCCAATCAAAGGCGAATGAACGGTGCTATCAATTACGTACAAACCATTAGCAGCATACAAATTACAAATATTAGAAAGCACAACTTTATCTAAATTAAAGGCTGAAGGGTTTTGATGATGGTGATAATTCCCCATAGCAGGATGACCTTTTGCACAATCAAAGCCTGCCATTTCCGCAGGAATTGCATCTCTGTTCCAATCCATTGAAGCCATCGGGCCACCGGGGCACCTTGGATTTCCGGGACCTCCACAAAGGGAACTTGTATTTGGATTCCACGCTACTCCATCTCTGTAATCAAACAAAGAAACGCCATTTACAAAAACACCAATATTACCACCCACTGTAGATTGAGGCGTTCCAGTATTTTGTGCCGGGTTTCTTGGAATTTGATAAATCGCATTTTGAGCTGACGCTTGTGATGGATTACCGTCTAAAAATGGTCCAGTGGGATATGATGGAACACCTTGAGTGGTTACATAAACGTAATTTGTAGAATATTCTACTCGTTGACAATTCACTAAAATATTATTCCCTATTGCAGTAGAATTGTTTTGCATATAATACGTGCCCGTTGTTACTGTATCTTGCAACCAAGAAGTAACGTCTGGTGTAGTCTGAGAATAAGAAAACATTGTAATCAACAGAGCTGTAATCGAAAAGGTTATTTTATTCATAATTTCATTTATTTATTATAATTTAGACGAAATAGTCTTATCCTTCCTTCCATTTCATCAACAATTCTCTCGGAAAACGGTGTTTCGTGTTAAAAACAAACTCTTTATCATTCAACGTCAACAAGAAAGCTATTAAGTCTACCTTTTCATCTTCAGACAAATTTATTTTTTCTAACCCTCCTTTTTTAAACTTCAACTTAGTTTCTCTTGAGATGTAATGATTAAGAACCATATTTAACTCATAATAGCGCCCATCATGCATATAAGGATAACTGTATTCCAAATTCCGAAGCGATGGAATCTTGAACAACAGACTATCTTCTTTCGATTTACTAATCGCTCCTTTTCCATAGTCATTCAGGCTTGAATCAATTGCAATAAAATTTTGAGCTAAGCCGTAAGTAGAAAACAAAGGTTCTTGATGACAGGTATTACAATTATTTTGAAATAGTTTATAGCCTTTCAACTCTTGATAGGTGTATTCCCCGTTGCCTCTTTTAACTTTATCGTATTTGGAATTTGCTGAAACCAATGTCAGCTGAAATTGAGAGAGTACTTTTAAAACCTTTTCTCCTGTTACAATTGAATCACCGTATGCACCATAAAATTTATCCCTATAAAAGGGGTCGTTTTGAAGTTTATTAACCACATTTACGATGTTGTTGCCCATTTCAGTAGCTGAAGAAATTGGAGCTAATGCCTGCATATCCAAATGATTTACAGCGCCATCCCACATAAACGATGGTTGCCAAGCCAGATTAAATAATACAGGGGCGTTCCGAATTCCTATTTTATCATTAACTCCGTGGCTTAAATTATGATCATTATGCGCAAATGCATTAAATGGGGAATGACAAGTAGAACAAGAAATAGAGTTGCCCTTGGATAAGATTGCATCATAAAACAATAGGCGACCTAGCTCAATTTTATTTGAATCTAGAGGATTGTTCTTAAAGTCATACGTCGGAGCAGGGAATAAATCAGGAAATTGAAACACCACTTTGCTTACTTGTCTAAAAGAAAGCAAAAAGAAAAAAACGACAAGAAGAGCTATTACATTCTTCTTCATTTATTTTAAGTAAAAAAATGAAGCGATACTTTTTGACATCGAAACTGCATCCAAACTTGGACTCATTACTGTATTATCTATCGGAATTAATTTTTCAATTATTTCGTCAATGGGTAAGGTAATTATAAATTCATCTGATTGAGCTTTGACGGGTAAAATTACCTGTTGAACTGACTTAAAGGGAAACGAGTAACCACCCAAGTGGAGCGTATATTTTTCGTCTTGAACTGTTCCTTCTATTTTAAAATTAATATACCCACTTTGCCAACGCCAATACATCCCTTTCGTAGGGTCCAACACTCCACCAAAAGCACCTGAAACATTTGTAGCAGAGTCTATCCCCAATTTGAAATGTATGGATTTTATTTCTCGCTTGTCTTCATTTCCAGTTTCAATTTTCAGGGAATTAGAATCTTTAAAATCGATCAAATGATATGCAGTAACTTCTAAGAATTCTCCATCCATTGTTTCAAGTTGCAAATCAGAAATGTAAAAGGTCAGTTTTGAAACACGTTTTGAACCCTCTAAAAGATAAAAAGTTGAATCACCGATTTCCGCAGTAAAAGTTACGAGCTGAGCTGTCAGACTTAATGAACCTATGAAAAAAAACATTAAAAATACTCTCATCTTTTCGAACCGCGGTTTGGTTTGCCTTTCCTCCCTTCAAATATCTTAGCAAATTCCTTACTTAGATCTTTAAAGTCTTTTAGTTGTTGTGAATTACAAAGTGTTTGAATATCTCGAAAGTGATTAAAATTTAGTCGCTCTAATTCTTCTTGAAGAATTCCAATTTTAGTTACAGTAGAGTCAACTTTTGAAGTTGAACCTGTTGTGTTTAATAAATTATAAAGCAAACTTCTTTGTGACCGAATACTTTTCATCAAATCTCTAGTAGTTTTTTTGTGAACAAACACTAATTCAGAATAGTTTTTTATTTGTTCATTATTAAAACTTAATCGATCAATAATTATTTCATTAGGAGTATGGCCAGGCTTTCCCCTATGCCCTTTCTGTGTCATAAAAAAAACTAGCATACCATTGCTAATGAATAGTGCTACAATAACTAAAACGTAAAGTTTGTTCTTATTCATCGTATAAAGTATTATCAGCAGTTTGGATTAACTCAGTTAATTCATTGCTTTCACTGCTATTTGAGAGTACAAATATTTCTACAAATAAAACGCAGACAAATACTGCAGCAGCTAATTTCACCCAAGTTAAAGGCACTACATTTTCCTTTGCACTTTCAATCTTTCTCTCTATTTTTAAAAGTAGATTTTCAGAATGGTCAACCCTTTCAATTGAGCTAAGAAGTTTCAGTGAATTTTCCATTTGTTGTTTTGACGAATTATCTTTCATCTTCCTTCGATTGAGCAATAATTAGTTCTAAGTTGTTTTTCGCCCGACTCAAAAGTGATTCTATTCCTTTATAAGTTAACTCCATAATTTTTGCAGCTTCCACTAATTCCACTCCCTCTATTTTCACTAAAATTAGAGCTGTTTTTTGCCGTTCATTCAATTTGTTGATGCAAGAGAATAAGAAGGTCAAAGCTTCTCTCTGCTCTAATTGAACTCCAGGATGATTAAAGTCAGAAACTCCGGGAATGCCTTTTGCATCATCTATATTTTTGGCAGATAAAATTGACCATCGTTTTACTGCATTTTTCGCTTTCAAGAAATCTAAAGACTTATTGATCGAGATTCTGTAAATCCAAGTTTTCATTTCGGACTCATTCCTAAACTCTGCCATCTTTTCATTCACCTTGACAAAAACATCTTGTGTTATCTCCTCGGCATCTTGCTTATTTTGGGTATATTGTAATACTACATTGTATACCAATGCGCCATGAAGATGATATAATTCCGCTAAAGTCATTTACAAATTATGAATGAAGTTTACAAAGGTTGAGAAAAAGAAACAGAACATCAATGCATATTGCCGTATTTCGAGTGATTTGGGTAAACTTTTGTAAAAAAGGAATTCTCGAACGAATCAGCTAATCTAGAACATGCCCGAACCGTTAAAAAACTTCTACTCACAAAAATTTATAGCTCAAATTTGTTCTAGCTAGAATAACGTTTTGCCTAATTTGGATGAAGAAGCATTTGCTAATCGAGTCTTTGAGGAGGGTTGGAGGAGCTATAAATAAAAGGCCGCATGAGTCTCTTGGCAAAAGCAATACAGTCCATTTTACCGAACGATTTCACCAAAGTGGCACACCTATTAAAACAACTCATCTCTAAACTTTTAGAAGATGGCTTTTCTGCAGGAGAATTTGAATACATGTTCATTCCTGAATACATCGGAAAAAACGGCTTGGCAGACTTTCATACATCGTTAAATGCGTTAAAACATATTACTCAATATACTTCTTGCGAATTTGCCATTCGACCATTCGTCATTTTAAATAAAGAGCGAAGCATGGAGTTTATGTTAGAATGTTTGTTACATGAACACCCAAATGTCAGGCGCTTTGAATCAGAGGGCTGTAGATCTAGATTACCTTGGGCTATTTCGTTACCAGAGTTTAAGAATGATGCCACTCTCATCTTACCCATATTAGAAAATTTAAAAGCCGATACATAGCTCTTTGTGCGCAAAAGTGTCGCCAACAACCTCAACGATGTTTCTAAAGACTGTCCAAAATTAGCCCTAAAGCTCGCTCAAGAATGGATAGGACACAATGCAGAAACAAATTGGGTGGTAAAACATGGAATGATAACCTTATTAAAAGCCGGACACCCCATAGTAATGGCTCTTTTTGGCTACGCTACCATCGACGTTTTACATACGGAAGCAATAAAGGTCAATACGCTGGCTGTTTCTTTAGGACATCATTTAGAGTTTCAATTTCATCTTGCAAACAAAACTCCCATTGAGCAAATTATTCGCTTAGAGTACGCGGTTCATTTTATGAAAAATAATGGTGTACAAAAGAAGAAAGTATTCAAAATCAGTGAACGAAAATTAAAAAGTAGAGAAACAATTACTATTTAAAAATCACATGCAATAAAACCCATTAGCACTCGAAAATACTACCCAGGTAAGCATGGTGTAAGTTTAATTGTGAATGGCATTGAATTTGAAAAACACGATTTTTTACTGCATATGTAAGCCGGCAACCGCTCCTCACATTTTTCACGAATTTTATGGACTACTAATCTAAATTAGTGAATATGGAAATAGATGGAACATTATTTACCGCAGAGGTAATTTGGTTTTTAATTGGTGTTGGCTTATTGTTACTCGAGCTATTTGCCGCAGGACTAATATTTGTTTTCTTTGGAATTGGAGCTTGGATCACAGCAGCCGCATTACTAGGAATAGACCTTTCTCTAAATGCTCAACTACTGTTATTTGCAGTAACTTCACTAGGAAGCTTATTGCTATTACGTAGAAGTATCCGAAAAAAATACATGGATGTTTCCATTAATGGACTGGAAGACGCCGACAACGGCTTCATTGGGAGTCAAGCTATTAGCCTAACTGAAATTGCTCCAGGAAAAGATGGAAAGGTAGAATTTAACGGAAGTCAATGGGAAGCCTGCTCTTCTATGGTAATAGAGTCGAGAATGGCAGTAACCATTATCGGTATGAAAAGTATAAAATTAATTGTTGAACCACTAAAAACGCAATCATGAATCAAGGAACTATCATCTTAATTGGATTAATCATTGTATTAATCTTTTTATTTATTTCTACCATTAAAATTGTACCACAGCGTTCTGCTTTTGTTATTGAGCGATTTGGAAAGTATAGAGACACATTAATGGCAGGTTTTCACATTATTATTCCGTTCATGGATAGAGTTTCCTATAAACACACTCTAAAAGAGCAAGTTATTGATGTTTCAGCACAAATATGTATTACACAAGATAACATATCTGTTGAAGTAGATGGTGTTTTATATTTACAAGTGGTAGACGCTAAAAAGGCTTCTTATGGAATTGATAATTATCCTTTCGCTTCTATTCAATTGGCTCAAACTACCATGAGAAGTATCATTGGTAAAATGCAGTTGGATAAAACTTTTGAAGAAAGAGATAACATCAACTCAACTATTGTAGAAGCGGTAGACAAAGCTTCTGACCCATGGGGAATAAAGGTTACTCGATATGAAATTAAGAACATTACGCCTCCACGAAGCATCAATGATGCGATGGAAAAACAAATGAGAGCAGAGCGTGAGAAAAGAGCAACGATTGCTACCTCTGAAGGAGAAAGACAAGCTACTATGAATCGTGCAGATGGTGATAAACAAGAACTAATTGCAAGATCTGAGGGTGAAAAACAAAAGAGAATTAATGAAGCTGAAGGACAGGCTGCTGAAATTTTAAGCGTGGCTGAAGCTACAGCTGAAGGTATTGCAAAAATTGCAGCTGCCATTCAAAATCCAGGCGGTTATGAAGCTGTGAATTTAAGAGTTGCGGAACAATACATTGAGCAGTTTGGAAATATTGCCAAAGAAGGAAATACCTTAATCTTGCCTTCAGACTTAACAGATGTATCAAGCCTTGTAGCAACAGCTACTTCTGTAATTAAGCAACAAGGAAAAGTGTAACCTTGAAAAATAAAGTCAAATTACTTTCATTTTTTATTGCATACTTTTTTGCATTTGGTATCACCTCTTTAGATTTTGAGAACTTAGGTTTAGAAAACAATATAAGAGAATATTCAGTTATAATATTAGGACTAGTAGCATCTATTGCATACTTTATTATCCGAAAAAGAGAGAAAACATAATTGAGCCAAGAACAAACATTTGACTACACCATTATAGGAGGTGGGCTAGCAGGAATGCAGCTCGCCTTAGCTTTTTGCAAAGATTCATTTTTTGAAACTAAACAGATTGCAATCATTGAACCTGACACGAAGACCACAAATGACAAGACGTGGTGTTTTTGGGAGCAAGGAGTTGGTCAATGGGATTCGCTATTGCTGCACCAGTGGGAAAAAGGAATATTTCATGGGCCTCAAAAAGATGTTTCGATGGACTTTGGAGGCTATTCATACAAAATGCTTCCTTCCATCAACTTCTACAATCATGCAAAAGCGGAGATTGCAAAAAATACAAACATACATTGGATTAAAGATCGTGTAACAGAAGTTATGGGAAATGAAATTACAGGAGCAGAAAGAACCTATGAAAGTACATGGATTTTTGATAGCAGAGTCACAGAAGGTTTTGAAAAAGATGCTGATTCAATAACACTCTTACAGCCTTTTAAAGGGTGGGTAGTTGAAACCGAGAAAGATAATTTTGACCCTGAATCGTTTACATTCATGGATTACAGGTTGGGGCACGATGATAAAACCTGTTTTAGCTACGTGCTGCCAATAAGCAAGCGCAAAGCTTTAGTAGAGTTCACCTTTTTTGTCCCCAAGCTGATTGACAATAAAATATATGACCTAAAGCTAAAAGAATTTATTAGCAATAAACTTAAAATTGATTCCTACTCCATCACAGAAGTTGAAGAAGGTGTAATTCCGATGAGCAGCTATCCCTTTTGGAAAGACAATAAAGATCGCTATGCTAAAATTGGAACAGGTGGAGGATGGGTAAAAGCTTCAACAGGTTATTCTTTTAAAAATACAGAGCGCCAAGTGAATCAACTAATTACTGCATTAAAATTGAATGCTGCACCCAAAACTTCTGTCTGGCAAAAACGCTTCCGTTTTTACGATGAGGTGCTACTCAATATTCTGCACAAACAAAATCAAAAAGGACCTGAAGTTTTTGAGCGCATGTACACCAAAAATGAAGCACATAAAATCTTTAAATTTTTAGATGAGGAAACTACTTTTGCAGAAGAATTAAAAATAATGTGGAATACGGATCAGTCACTTTTTATTAAAAGTTTAATTAACGTGCTAAAAAGATAAAGTTATGCATGGAAAAATGTGTGACATGATGGGCAAGATGCAATAAATGAAGCAGAAGTCTGAAGAGGTTAAGAAAAGATTAGATACCTTAAAGTGTTAGTGGAGTGTCTGAAGATGGCAAAGTAACCGCCATTTCGATCTATAATAGAAAAATTACATCTATTCAAATTAGTGAAGAACTTTTGGCCATCGAAGATAAAAAGCGAATTGAAGATTTAACCATAGTTGCAATTAACAGTGCGTTGCAAAAAGCAGAAAAGGTATCTGAGGCTGAAATGGCAGGAGTTGCGAAATGAATGTTGCTGGGGTGCTATTAGATCTTAATGATGTTAATTGAAAAACTGAAACAGTTAAATGCTAAATTCGATCTTTGGTCGTTTTTCGCTGATTTCTTTTTTTTAGTCGGCTTCTTTGCCTTAATTTGGAAACCTATTTTATTGATAGTTTGGTGCATTATAGATACAAGCGTTATGTTACTATTTCCTATTATAATTACTCACATCAGCAGCAAAGATTGTTTAGACACGATAGCATTTATAGTTCTTGCTCCAATTTTTATATTTATCATGTTTGGTCTACTCCATGCGGTAAATGACCTTATCGTTGAATTAAGGTTGCAGAATGAGGTTATTTCCAACCCTCGATTAGTTTTCAATTCATTTTTATTCCCCATTATGCTTTTTTGCAGTGGATTAAACTACTACTCAGAGTTTCAACGTGACAGAATTAAAATAGAGAACAATACTTACTAACATGATTTTTTCAAGCACTTTTTTTTGAGATACACTCTTATATTTGCCTTAGTATCATGTTTAGCGCTATCTTATATTTACTTCCAAATAGGCATCATATTTCTGCTTATCGGAGTTAAAACAGCCTTAAGAGTGTTCAATAAAACAGTAGGTCATACATCTAAACTACTGATGAATCCCTACACGCATGCCCATTTCGTAAACAGGTAAATCATTGAAACCACTTTTATCTGTAAACACATTTGACAATCTATATCTTCCGTAAAAAACAAAACGATTAAATCCAACTCTAGCCAAAAGGCCATACGTATATTCTCTCTTATAATCTAAATCAGTATCTAACTTCCTTGTCTTTCCAGCACCTAAATTGGGGTTGGATTCTAGCGTTTTATGCCTTACATCGTATTGCCATCCTAAGAATCCTCCTAAATCTATAAATGTTCCGTTGGAGTGAATTTTATTTACCAGCTTTATTCTTAAAAAAGGCGAAGTCATTAATGAATTGAAAATCAATTTTTCTTTTTTGTGTAATTGGGCACTGGGAATAGTTTTAGTCAAATCTTGATTTAGATGATATGCAGAGCGATGATATGCAATGTCGAAACCAATTTCAGACCATTTGGCCAACCTCCATTTCCACAAATATCCAATCGTAAAAGAACCAGACTTGCCAAAGATGATCTCTGAACTTTCATTATCAAATCCTCCAATAAATCCGTAAGATAAAAATAAGTGACTGTATTTATCTTGATTTGGCCCTCTTTTAATCAATGTCATTGAATCTAGATCTCTTCCGTAAGGATCATTTTCTGCAATTTGCCCAAAACCAACCATAAAGATTAACATAGAAAAACACAGGAGAATTGTCTTTTGATTCATCAGAATCTTATTTTTAAGGTTGAAACTTTTGAAGTGCTAAAATACAAATTGTGAAAAGATGATAGTTGATTTAAGAAGCGATACCGTTACTCAGCCAACAGCAAAAATGAGAGAAGCCATGTTTAACGCCATTGTTGGGGATGATGTTTTGGGCGATGATCCGACGGTAATTCAGCTAGAAGAACTTGTTGCAAGCCGTTTCGGATATGAAGCTGCTTTGTTTTGTCCTTCGGGTACCATGACAAATCAAATTGCTATTAATGTTCACACGAGTGCTCCAGGAGAAGTCATTTGTGACGATTTAGCGCACATTTATCGCTATGAAGGCGGCGGAATGGCTTTTAATTCAGCAGTATCAAACCGATTGATAAAAGGCGACCGAGGACGTTTCACATTGGAGCAATTAAAAGCAGAAATAAACCAAGACGATATACACTTCCCTCCTAGTCAACTTGTAGCGTTAGAAAATACATGTAATAAAGGCGGCGGTTGTTATTGGGAAATGAACGAAATTCAAAAAATTGCAACCTACTGTCGTTCAAAAAACATTCCGATTCACCTTGATGGCGCTAGGCTTTATAATGCTTTGGTAGCCCAGAATACCTCGGAGTTGGAAATAGGAATGCACTTTGATTCTATTTCTATTTGTTTATCTAAGGGCCTTGGAGCTCCGGTGGGTTCTCTTTTAACGGGAACCAAAGATTTTGTTAAAAAAGCCAAGCGAATTCGTAAAATATTTGGAGGAGGAATGAGACAGTCGGGCTACTTGGCTGCTGCAGGAATTTATGCACTTGAAAATAACGTAGAAAGACTTAAAGTTGATCATGAAAATGCTAAAATGTTAGGATATATTCTAGATTCAAAAAAGGGTATTAAAAAAATCTACCCCATTGATACCAATATCGTTATATACGTTTTGAATGACAATATAGACCTTCAAGACTATTTGAATCGATTAAGCAACAAAGGAATTCGTGCAGTATCTATGGGTGCTCAAACAGTTAGACTTGTTACTCACTTAGGTATTGGTAAACCAGAAATAGTTTATTTGCAAACTAATTTATAATCGGAGTAGCTCAAAATATAGTGGTTAACTATTTTGATTCAATAAATTCATGAATCTTCGTCTTATATTATAATTTGTTCTTCTTATAATCTGATTTAACCGTTTTTTAAAAGCACCACTGCTAGTGCTTTTGTGTATATCTTGGAGCAGGAATACTCTTAAGTAATACCAAAAAGTATTGGGTGGGGTTCAGTAATGATAATATCAATCAACCAAAAAATAGCTTTTTAAATACCAATAGTTTTTTAGGCATAAAAACGTCTGCGCATGGTGTATACTTTTGAACTAGATAAAACAGATAATATTGGACAACCTACCTATATCAAAGCTGTTGTTCATTATAAGAGTCAAGATAAGTGGGACCAATTGGACATAGGAGCTAATTATAAAACAACCCATTTTACCTTGGACTTTGGTAAAGGGGCATTCCGTTTAGAAGATACGAAAAAAAATTCGCCAATAACGAATCCCTTGTATTCCTTTTTGGGCTTCAAGCAAACGACCTAAGGGTTGGATAGAGTTACGACGCTACCATTTCAAAATAAGCCAGATACTCAGCAGGTGCACACGAGATATCACTCATCTACGAAATTGCCAACGATAGAAGAAAGCGAAAAACAAAAGATACTTCTTGGCTTCTTGTCCTAAGTTTTAGAATGGTTAATCGCTGTGAATAAAACCTAAGCCCTTACCTCTACCTCAACAAAATACCCTCCGTATTTGCGGATATTAATAACTATTCCTCCTTCAAAAAGTAGGTACTGCCCTTTAATTGCCTCTAGTTTTCCTTCAAGTGTTGGCTCATTATCTAAATTGTGACTTTTCACCTTTTGAGGAAACCGAAGCGCGGGGTATTCTAATTCTGTTACCTCGTCGTCATCACTGACCAATTCCATCCACTCCTCGTCTAGCTTGTCAATTAGTAAATCTTTGGTTTCTATAATATCGATATCAGTTGCTACTTCATTTTTGAGCATTCGCTGCCATGGCGTTTTATCTGAAGCAAATTCTTTCAATGCTACTTCAATAATTCCAGCTTGATAACGATTTTCTGTAACCGCTATTTTGACTGCCCGCGAAGCTCCTTGATCAATCCAACGATATGGAACCTGCGTTTCTCGTGTAACCCCCACTTTTATTCCTGAAGAAATCGCTAAATAAACTACATGAGGCTGATTGTGATTACGCTCCTCCCATTCCGCATCTCTGCCTCTGCCCAAATGTGCTTCACACAACTCTGGTCTTAATATACATGGCGCAGCCTGCGGAGAATTCATAAAGCACGGATAACAGAAACCTTGTCCAAATGATTTTTTGCTTATCCTTCCGCAATTGACGCAATTTATGATTCCCGTAAAATGTAATTTGAAATTACTTCCAACCATAGAAGTCATGTCAATTTTTTCCTCCCCCAAATTCAAGGTATACTGAATTGGACTTGCTAACTCTGTTTGCATTTTACGAAGATTGCCTTCAAGTACTCTTGTTTCCATTTCGCGAAGGTAATTTTTATTTTAAATTGTTAGAAGCAAGCATTTCTATTTTCATAATTTAGGCCCACTATGAAAAAACTATCCGAGCTTCAAATTTTTTGGATTTTTATCGTTTTTGGTTTTTTACTCTATGGTAATACATTAACTCATGATTTTGCCTTAGATGATGCAATTGTAATTACTGAAAATGATTTTACAAGGAAGGGCTTCACCGGCATTTGGGACCAATTAACGAATGATCAGTTCGTTGGTTTCTACGGTGAGAAAAAAGAATTAGTGGCTGGAGGAAGGTACCGTCCATTATCGATGGTAATCTATAACATTCAATACGCGCTAACAGGTGCTAACCCATTTTTAGGTCACCTCATCAATGTTCTTTTTTATATTCTTAATGGAATACTACTCTACAGGGTCTTGAATCGTATTTTACCTCCATTTCAAGGCTTTCTAAAAGGAATTTCATTGCCATTGCTCGTTAGCCTGCTTTGGTTCTTTCACCCTATTCATACTGAAGTTGTTGCCAACATTAAAGGCCTAGATGAAATTTTGGCTTTCTTATTGCAGCTCAGTTCACTTTGGTTTGTATTGAATTACCTTGAAAATCAAAAAATCAAAGATTTACTTAGCATTGTTGTATTCTTTTTCCTTGGCTTGTTAGCAAAAGAAAGCACCATCACTTGGCTTGCCGTTATTCCGATTTCCATTTATTTCTTTACAGATCATTCACTTAAAAAAGCCTTGCTCGCCTGCGGAGGATTGGCAGTGGCTGCAGTTATTTGGGCTGGAGTCCGTTATCTGGTTGTTGGTGGAGGAATCTCAGCTGTAGCAGACAACATTATGAATGACCCATTTTTAGAAGCATCAACTCCTGAAAAATATGCTACCATTATGCTGACATTAGGAAAGTATCTTCAGTTGTTGGTATTTCCTCACCCCTTGACATATGATTATTATCCAAAACACATTCCCATTGTCGACTGGGGAAATAAAATGGTCTTACTTTCTTTGTTGGCCTATTTATTTCTAGCCATTGTTACCATTTGGGGGTTCTTCAAAAAGAACATCGTAAGTTTTGCCATTTTACTGTACATCATTACGTTGAGTATAGCTTCCAACATTGTTTTCGTAATCGGTGCGTTTATGAACGAAAGGTTTGTCTACGTTTCTTCTTTAGGCCTTAGCTTAATTGCAGGCTTTGGTATTTTCAAATTATTGGAACACAAAAAAATATCAAAGAATGCTATTTGGACGCTACTAGTTGTAATTTTCGGATTGTATTCTATGAAGACTATTAGCCGAAATCAAGTTTGGGAAAACAACTTGACGTTAGCAACGCACGATGCAAATATTTCAGTGAATGGGGCAAAAAGCAATGTAATGGCTGGTGGCTTTTTAACTGAAGATGCAACGAAACTCAATAACCATGTCGAAAAACAGAAAATGCTTCAAGAGGGAATGGTTTACTTACAGAGAGCTATTAATGCTTACCCAGAATACATTGACGCACTGATTTTAATGGGGAATGCTCAATGGGAATTAACTAAAAACATCAATTCGGCTCTACCTTATTATTATCAGATCCTAGCAATCAATCCGTACCACCAAAATACGTTGCAGAATTTTTACATTATCGTTGAACAGAGCAAGAACGTTGAAGATAAAATTAATGCTTACAAAACTTTACTTCGGTACAATCCAGACGAAATGACTGCCTATTTAAATTTAGGAAGAACCTATGGAAGAGAAAAAAACGATTTACAAAACGCACAATGGTATTTAGAAACGGCTTTAAAAATCGCTCCAAACAATTATGAAGTATTAAGCAACTTGGGAACATTATATGGACTTACTAAAAGCTACAATGCAGCTATTGACGCGCTGAAAAAAGCAGCTCTATTTAAACCAACCAGTGCAAAAACACAAATTGATCTGGGCTTAAGTTATTACTATGTGGGACAATTGGAACAAGCAAGATCTTGTTTTGACAAAGCAGTTCAATTAGACAATTCTATTAATCGATCGCAATTCCCAATTTAATAGAACCACAAATTACTTTTCCAACTACACATGCTACTCTAGAAACTGAACGTTTAGAATTAAAACCTCCTACACTATCTAACGCTCCTGCTTTTTTCGAGATTGGCTTAAATGCTGAATTTATGAAATACGTTGGTTGATACCCAATAACAAAAATGTATAAAGCAGAAGAATACATTCAAAGGATAATTGATGGATTTACAGCGCAAACAGGTATTTCCTGGAAAATTTGTTAGAAAGGAAGTAATCAACTTAATAGGTACATGGGGTTTTGGTCTATTGATTACAGTAATTCCCACACAGAAATTGGCTATGGTTTGCATATTAATTATCACCGAAAGGGTTATTTAACATACGCATTAAATGCGATGACAAAATATGTATTTAATGAACTAGGACTTCATAGTATTCATGCAAATGCAGATGTAAAAGACATAGCAACTATGAAACTGTTAGAAAAATGTGGGTTTAAAAAAGAGGCTCCTTTTAAAGAAAACTTCTTCTTTGATGGCACGTTTTTAGATAGTGCTTTTTATTGTTTAGTGATTCAAGAATAGCATTGTTGTTAACGCTAAAACGTTATTTGTTATTAGTGGAACCAATTTATTAGTCAACAAATTTATTCCCATTTATATAAGCCTTAATTTTAGCAATCTAAAAATTATTTTATGAAAAAAATACTTTCACTTTTTATTATTTCAATCGCCATAAATTCAATTTCAGCACAACGCACGATTGAGAGCTCTTCTGATATTTTTCAGGAAATTAAAAAGCTAAACGTAGTTACCAATGTATTGTACTTAGCAGCTCATCCAGATGATGAGAATACGAGACTGATTGCTTGGTTGGAAAATGAAAAATTGGCCCGAACGGCCTATCTTTCTTTAACTCGAGGAGACGGAGGACAAAACTTAGTCGGAACTGAAAAAGGTGATGCTATGGGGGTTCTTCGAACACAGGAATTATTAGAAGCTAGAAAAGAGGATGGAGCAGAACAATTTTTCTCTAGAGTTGACGACTTTGGTTATTCTAAAACAGCTGAAGAAACCTTTGAAAAATGGAATAAAAAAGAAGTGCTTTCCGACGTTGTATATATTATCCGGAAATTTAGACCTGATGTAATTGTTACTCGGTTCCCACCAGACTCAAGAGCAGGTCATGGCCACCATACCGCTTCTGCTATATTAGCTGAAGAGGCTTTTAAACTAGCAGGTGATAAAACAGCCTACCCAGAGCAACTTGAAACAGTTAGTGTTTGGCAACCAACAAGGATTTTATGGAATACTTCGGTTTGGTGGGACAAACAAATTCCAGAGAAAGCAGCGAAAAGCCCAGCAGACTATATAAAAATTAACATTGGAGATTACAACGAACTACTAGGACTATCTTATTCTGAAATTGCCGCCGACAGCCGTTCTCAGCATAAAAGCCAAGGATTTGGAAGTGCGAGAAGTAGAGGTAACAAGCTAGAATTTTTGAAACACACTGACGGTGCACCAGCGCAAGGGGATGACTTATTTCATGAAATTGAAACGAGTTGGAATAGAGCAAAAGGAAGTGAACAAGTAGCTGAATTGATAGATCAATTGATCTCCAATTATAATTTCTCTGCACCAGAAAACTCAGTTAAAAGCTTAGTTAGTTTATACAAAGAAATTCAGTTGATGCCTGAAAACTCATTCAAAGCTCAGAAATTAAAAGATGTACAAGCAATTATCAAGGCAGCAGCAGGTGTTAAAGCAGAAGCTCTTGCGGATGAGTTTAATTACATCCATTCTGACACCATTACGGGCCAATTTACTATCGTTCAGCGCTCATTGATTCCGATGAAGCTTAAAAATGTTGAACCAACTCTAGATTCTAATTTTTATAGCATAGAATTGGAATCGAATGAATTAAAAACCTTCCCTTTTAAATTTAAAACGATTAGCGTTAACTCACATCCTTATTGGTTGCCGTATACAACATATAGCGAACGAATGGCATATGGAGAACAGTTTTTAAGAGGTAAACCTGAAAGAAAAGCGGTTAAAACGTTCAAGTTTACATTGAACCTTTACGGCGAAGACATTGAATTTGAAGAGGCGATTGACTACAAATGGACAGATCGAGTAAAAGGCGAGTTGCATAGAAATGTAGTTGTTAGTCCAATTATTACAGTAACTCCTGCAGATAAAGTATATATCTTTTCATCAAATGAGCCGCAAAAAATAAGCTTTCTAGCTGAAGGCAATCTAATTGGTGCAATTGGCACAGTAACGGCTCAAATACCTAAAGGGTGGACTATTGAACCGACTAGAATTGAGCTTAAATTTAATTTCGTTGGAGAGCAAAAAGCTTTAAATTTTACACTTACACCACCTGATAAACCATCGACCGGTGACATCGAATTCAGAGTATCCGGACAGGCTGCCCAAGCAGTTCAGCGAATTGAATACGACCACATATCGCCACAAATTATGTTCCCTAAAGCTACTGCGAGAGTAGTTAAAATGGATTTAGAAAAAACAGTTAAAACCATTGGTTACGTAAAAGGCAGTGGCGATGAAGTAGCTCAAAATCTAGGAGGCGTTGGGTTCAATGTAGTTTCTTTTGAAGCCAGAGATCTTGCGGTAATGGATTTGTCGATGTTTGAAATCATCATGGTTGGAATACGAGCGTACAACACTGAGCCTAGCATGGAAAATGGCAATGTAATTTTAAATGAATACGTTAAAAATGGTGGCAATGTAATTGTTCAATACAATACATCGCGTGGCATTGCGAAAGGGGCAATTGGACCTTACCCTTTCCTATTGTCAAGAAGCAGAGTGACCAAAGAAGAAGCTAAACCTACCTTTTTAGCGCCCAAACATCCACTTTTAAATACTCCCAACAAGTTAACTGAAAGAGATTTTGACAATTGGGTACAAGAAAGAGGCTTGTACTTTGCAGGTGAATGGGACTCTAACTACACTCCCATTATTGCATGGAACGATCCGGGAGAAGAGCCTCAGGAAGGAAGTATTCTGGTAGCAGACTATGGAGACGGACATTTCATTTTTACAGGAATTTCATTTTTTAGACAATTGCCAGCAGGTGTGCCCGGGGCTTACCGACTATTGACCAACATGATTTCTTATGGAAAATAAATTTGAAGAAAATCCTCCATTCTTCAAAGAGTGGAAAGGCTTATACACCTTCGTTTTAGTGTTTGAAGTAGTATTGATATTGATTTTTATCTGGATTTCAAATACCTCCGGAGCATGAATGGATTAAGCTGGATTGATTGGACCGTAATGCTTGGCACCTTATTTACCATTGTTGCTTATGGTGTGTGGAAAACTCGCGGATCTAAAAATATTGAAGGTTATCTCTTAGGTGGCAAAGAATCAAACTGGTGGACCATTGGACTGTCAGTTATGGCAACGCAAGCTTCAGCCATTACCTTTTTGTCAACTCCAGGCCAAGCCTACATGGAAGGTATGGGTTTTGTTCAATTCTACTTCGGCTTGCCATTGGCAATGATTGTAATTTCCACCGTCTTCATTCCACTCTATTACAAGCTAAAAGTCTACACTGCTTATGAGTTTTTAGAGTCTAGATTTGACAATAAAACAAGGATGCTAACGGCCTCCTTATTCTTGTTGCAAAGAGGTTTAGCTGCAGGAATTACAATTTATGCTCCGGCCATTATTCTATCGCAAATTCTTTCAATAGAATTGAATTACACCATCTTTTTCATTGGTGGATTGGTCATTATATACACCGTTTCCGGTGGTACAAAAGCGGTAAGTCAAACACATAAGCAACAGATGGCCGTTATCTTTTTAGGTATGTTCATTGCTGCTGGTTTCTTAATCTCATATTTAACCGATACCATGTCCTTTTCAGAAGGAATAAAAGTAGCAGGAATTATGGACAAAATGGAAGTAATCGATTGGAATTTTGACCCAGGCAGTCGGTACAACATTTGGTCTGGCATTTTAGGTGGTTTCTTCTTACATTTAAGTTATTTCGGGACCGATCAATCGCAAGTACAACGTTACCTTTCAGGTAGCTCCGTTCGGGAAAGCCGACTAGGCCTTATGTTTAACGGATTGTTGAAAATCCCAATGCAGTTCTTTATTCTTTTCGTTGGTATTTTATTGTTTCTATTCTATCAGTTTGTAATGCCCCCACTCCACTTTAATGCGGAGAATGTTGAGAACGTGAAGCAATCTGAGTATGCAATAGAATATGAAGAATTGGAAACAAAGCAACAAATTGTTTTTGATGCGAAGAAGGATTTGATACTGCAATACAACGAAAACCCAGAAAACGAAGAACTAAGAAGTGCAATTCAGGCTTATCACTTTGAAGAGCAAAGCCTAATGAAAGATAGTAAGGCATTAATTTTAAAAGCCGACCCGGATGCAACTTTAGAAGATGATGATTACATCTTTATCACCTTTGTAACCAACTTCCTTCCAATCGGGTTAATCGGTCTGCTCCTTGCCGTAATATTTTCTGCTGCTATGTCTTCCACTTCAGCAGAATTAAATGCTTTGGCAAGCACCACTACAATTGATATTTATAAACGGAATATAAAACAAGATGGTGATGAGAAACATTACCTTATTCGCTCCAAGCTTTTTACTTTCATGTTTGGCGTATTGGCAATTATTTTTGCTGTAATAGCCGACTTGTTCGATAACTTGATTGAAGCAGTTAACATATTAGGCTCTTTATTTTACGGGACCATTTTGGGCGTTTTCTTCGTTGCTTTCTTCTTCAAAAAAGTAAAAGGGTATGCTGTTTTTATTGCAGCCTTAATATCACAAGCGATTATTATAATATTGTATACTTTGAACAGATACGAAGTAATTGACCTTGCATATTTATGGTACAATTTAATTGCACCGGGATTAGTAATTGGTTTTGCATTGTTGATTGAAAAAATGAATTTTAAAAAGGCAATCTAAATGACCAAAATACTAATCCTATTATTACTATTTCCTACATTATTATTTAGCCAATTCGGAACAACTACTATTGAACTCAATGAATTGTGCATGATTCAACATTGACAACATCAAAATGCGGACCAGCATTGACATCCCAAAAATTGAAGATGCCATTTGCAAGTGTGCTCCGGGAACTAAAGACTCGGAATTTACCCTGAAACTAAAACCAAAAGATCTAGATTATTATCTTTCTAGGAATAAGTTTAGTTGGACAAAAGGCACATTTGTTAACTCTAAAGAAGATGATTATAGCAAGTGGATGGGAACCTTAGATACAGCTACACAAAAATTAAAAATACATATTGACTATAAAAAATAGTTGATTTTGGTACCTTTAAGGCATGCTACCTTTTAAAAACCTCTCGTATTGGGAAAAAGAAACGTTCCTCGCTAAAGTTGATTATTTAATTATTGGCTCTGGAATAGTCGGATTATCCACTGCAATACACCTAAAGAAAAAGCAGCCAAAAAAAACTGTTCTCGTCATTGAAAGAGGATATTTACCTTCAGGTGGAAGCACCAAAAATGCCGGCTTTGCATGCATTGGCAGTGCTTCTGAGCTATTAGATGACTTAGAGCATCTCCCTGAATATGATGTTTTTACAACAGTGGAAAAACGCTGGAAAGGTTTACTGTATTTAAGAAAATTGCTCTCTGACGAGGCAATTGACTTTCAAAAGCTTGGTTCGCACGAATTGTTTCAGGCAAACGAAAAAGAGTTGTATTCTAATTGTCTTGATAGGTTAGATTACCTAAATACTTCGTTAGAGAAGATTACTTCCATTCCAAGAGTTTTTCAAACCACTCCTAATCAAATTTCAACTGCCGGAATGGTCGGATTTCAGCAAGCCATATCAAATGCTGCTGAGGGTCAGATTGACACTGGGAAAATGATGAAGGCCATGATGAAGATCGCTACCTCATTGGATATAAGAATACTGAATACAATTCAGGTTACCAGAATATTGAAAGATGAAGTGCTAACAAACTATGGCAAAATCAAATTTAAAAAATTGGCAGTTTGCGTAAATGGATTGGCAAAACAATTTTTACCAAGATTAAATGTTACACCTGCTAGAGGTCAAGTTATAGTTACCTCTCCTATTGCCGATCTCAAGGTGAAAGGCATTTTCCACTTTGACAAAGGGTACTATTATTTCAGAAGTATAGGCGATAGAGTCCTCCTGGGAGGTGGTCGTAATTTAGACTTTAAAGCAGAAGAAACGGACGAGTTAAATACCTCAGATCAAATAATAAATCACCTGAGTTCAATATTAGAAACAAATATTCTACCCCATTCGGCGTTTAAAATAGAACATCAATGGGCTGGAATTATGGGAATAGGAAAAGAAAAATCTCCAATTGTGAAGCATATCAAAAACAACACCTATTGTGGGGTTCGTTTAGGTGGAATGGGTGTTGCCATTGGAACAATTGTGGGTAAAGAATTGTCTGAATTAATATTAGAATCTGCTTCATGAAACAATTTATTCTTTTCATTTCTATTTTAACGATGATGGCTTTTTCTTTAGCAGAAGAGAAGAAGCCAATTGAGTACAATGAAAGAAATGAATTGACCTGGAAAGACTATCAAGCTCGATCAAATAAATCGAGTTATTTTAAAGCGTTAACGGTTACTAAAATCACTTTCAAAGGAAGCTCCAATGGTAAAATAGTGCAGTTAAGCATCAAAAACACCTTCGAACCTCATAATTCTTGGACAAAGAACAAAGAGAGTAATGCGCTCTTGGAACATGAACGCTTGCACTTTCATATTTCCGAATTATATGCGAGAAAGTTGAGAAAGGAAATTCTAGAAACCGAGTTTACTGCAAGGGAACAAAAGTTAATGAACGAAATTTCTCGGTTGTATGAGGATAAAATGAAGGAACTATCTCAATATCAAAGACAGTATGACAGAGAAACTGACCATTCCACGATTGAAGAAAAACAGAATGAATGGGAATTAAAAATAAAGTCAGAGCTAATTGCGTTAAAACGTTTTGCCTACCATACCATCGAAATGGAGTTGTAGCAATTATGTGGTTACCATACTATATTTAAAGGTATAAATAACCCATCAGTTGAACCAGCGGCATTCCTTACTTTTGAGGTGTAAAGTCAACCCTTGAAAGAACTTCTCCTAATTACTCCACCCTTTACTCAATTAAATACGCCCTACCCTGCTACGGCATATCTAAAGGGGTTTTTAAACACCAAGGGAATTTTTTGTTTCCAGATGGACTTAGGAATGGAAGTGATTCTTTCTATTTTCAGCAAAGAAGGCTTAACCAAATTATTCGATTATGCTTCGCAAAAAGATAGCATAACAAACTTAAATTCTCAACGAATTTTTGAACTCCGAAACGAGTATATCAATAGTATTGAATCTGTTATTAAATTTTTACAAAACAAAAATGGAACTCTAGCACGTCAAATTAACAGCCTTAACTTTCTACCACAAGCATCTCGTTTTGAAACCCTAGAGGACCTTGATTGGGCTTTCGGAAACATGGGAATTCAAGACCAAGCAAAACATTTGGCAACCTTGTATTTAGAGGATATTTCAGACTTTATTGTAGATGCCATTGACGATAATTTTGGATTTTCACGATATGCAGAAAAAATAGGAAGAAGTGCAAATTCCTTCAATGAACTGAATACATCATTGTCACAAAAACCAACTTACATTGATTTCATTACACTTGATATTTTGGCCCAGCAAATTGGCGTGACACAACCTAAATTAGTTTGTTTCTCGGTTCCTTTTCCAGGGAATTTATATTCAGCTTTTCGATGTGCTCAATGGATTAAAAGAAACCACCCAATGATTAAAATTGCCATGGGTGGTGGTTTTCCAAATACCGAGTTGCGCAGTTTAACGGACAGCAAAGTATTTGATTATTTTGACTTCATTACTCTTGATGACGGAGAGTTACCTATCGAACTGCTGCACAAAAGCATTATTTCGGAAAAACCAATTACTTTCAAAAGAACTTTTATTCTGGAGAACGGAATTGTAAGTTACAAGAACGATTCACCAAAACCCGATTACAAACAAGCTCAAGTTGGAACTCCTGATTATTCGGACTTGCTCTTAAATCAATATATATCGGTTATTGAAATTGCCAACCCCATGCATTCATTGTGGACGGATGGCCGATGGAATAAACTTACAATGGCACATGGTTGCTATTGGGCGAAATGTTCATTTTGTGATGTTTCACTCGATTACATTAAACTTTACGAACCCCTAACTGCCAAATTGCTAGTCGATCGTATACAAGAGATGATTGTTGGCACAGGAGAAACTGGATTTCACTTTGTCGATGAGGCTGGACCGCCAGCATTGATGAGGGAATTGGCATTGGAAATTATTCGAAGAGATTTAAAAGTTACATGGTGGACCAACATACGTTTTGAGAAAAGCTTCTCGAAAGACTTGTGTAAGCTATTAGCAGCATCTGGCTGCATAGCAGTTTCCGGAGGGCTCGAAGTAGCAAGTGATCGCCTTTTAAAGCTCATTGAAAAAGGCACAACAGTAGAACAAGTAGCACAGGTTACGAGAAACTTAACAGAAGCAGGAGTAATGGTCCATGCGTACTTAATGTTCGGCTATCCTACTCAAACAGTTCAAGAAACGATTGACAGTTTAGAAATGGTGCGTCAATTGTTTAAACAAGAAGTTATTCAATCTGGTTTTTGGCACCAATTTGCACTTACAGCACATAGCCCTATTGGTTTAGATCCAGATAAATATGGAGTCTCGCCGAAACTAGAAAAAATTGAATTCGCGAACAATGATGTTGAATTCTCAGACAAAACCAACATTGATCATTCGAAGTTAAACGCAGGACTAAAGAAGTCATTGTATAATTACATGCATGGAGTCGGTTTTGAATTATCTCTTCAAGATTGGTTTGAATTTAAAGTTCCAAAAACAAAAATTACATCTTCATTTATTGAAGAATGCTTAGCGCCAGCGTTTGATTTAAAACTCAACCTTAACTCTAAAATTATTTTCTTAGGGAATCAGCCTTCGAGTGAGACAAAAGGGAAAAAGAGTATTCTAACTTTTCATTTAAAGACTAACAGCTTCGAAATTTCATTAGAGAAAGAAAAGGCTGCCTGGTTAGTTCAGCAGTTAGCAGAACTTTCAGCAAAAAATCAAAAAGTAAAAACACTTTCCAACTTAAAAATAAGTTTCGAATCAAAATTTGATGACTTTGAACCGTTCTGGTTTTCAAAGCCGTTGAATATGCTAAAAGAAAATAGCGTATTAATTATTTAAAGTACAACTAATTTCTGGGTAATTCTATTATTTTCATTAACTACAGAAATAAAATAAATCACCGATAGAAAGTCCGAGAGGACTTTGGTAAGTGAGCTTTAAATAGTAATGAATTATACACTTTGATGCCAGTAGTTTTTATTATTCAATTTTACCATTTAGGTCAAAGGCTTTCACGAAGTTCCACACTTCCTCAGAAGCATTAAGACCCATATTCCCTTGAAAAACCGACCATTGGCGACCTCCTCCAATGACTTTAAGGTGCAGAATCTCTACACCATTCTCACTATTGATATACTCATATTTTTCAACGGTACTGCCATCTTGGGTATCTATCTCTGGGATATTAGATACAATTGGATTCATGTTAGTGGTATTATGCTCTATCCAAAAATCCAGACCTCTTTACACAAATGCATAATTCGCTATTGGATCTTCCGTGCCATGTATAATCCTTTTCAAGGTAATCCCTTTTAAATCAAAAAAAACTAAATATTTATTAGTTCTCCTTTTTTTACGTAACTGAATCACAAAAGTTGCATCGATGATTATTTATATTAAGTGCCAATCCCTCATTAAATAGTTCAATTCTTGCCGAATTCACTGCATAAATAAATTCATCGTACTTTTGTACTTTATTATATTTCTAAAAGTTCCACACAATTTTCAAGGAACAATCACACAAAACACTATATGACATTTAAAGATTTAGGTCTAATCGAACCGATATTAAGAGCGGTTACGGAAATAGGCTACACAACACCTACTCCAATTCAAGAACAATCGATTCCGATTTTATTGAAAAAGAAGGATTTATTAGGATGTGCACAAACAGGAACAGGAAAAACAGCAGCTTTTACCATTCCAATTTTACAACACTTAGCAACTGAAAAGCAAACCAGTCAAAGACGACAAATAAAATCATTAATTGTAACGCCTACCAGAGAGTTAGCTTTACAAATTGAAGAAAACATTAAAGAATACGGCAAGTACACAAATTTAAAAAGCACCGTTATTTTCGGTGGTGTAAATCAAAACCCACAAGTCACTAAACTGCGACAGGGCATTGATATTTTGGTGGCTACACCAGGACGATTATTAGATTTAATTGGGCAAGGGTTTATTTCTCTGAGCCACATTGAATACTTTGTATTGGATGAAGCAGACCAAATGCTAGACATGGGATTCATTCACGACATCAAAAAAATTATTGCAAAACTGCCTAAAGAAAGACAGTCACTTTTCTTTTCAGCAACTATGGCTAAGCCTATTGTTGATTTATCGAATCAAATTTTAGGTCACCCAGAAAAAGTTACCATCAAACCACAGCAAACTACTGCAGAAAAGGTAGAACAGTCGGTGTATATGGTAAACAAGGAAGACAAAATTAAATTGTTGGAAGACCTGATGGAAGCTCGTAATGCCAAATCTGTATTGGTATTTTCAAGAACCAAGCACGGTGCTAACAAAATTGTCAAATTATTAGAAAGAGACGGTGTAAAAGCAGCTGCCATTCACGGGAACAAAACACAAGCGGCAAGAGTAAAAGCATTAAACGGTTTTAAAAACGGTTCAATAAGAGTTTTAGTCGCTACAGATATTGCTGCAAGAGGTATTGATGTTGAGGAACTAGAATTGGTAGTAAACCATGATTTACCTAACATTCCTGAAACTTACGTTCACCGAATTGGAAGAACAGGAAGAGCGAAAGCTAGTGGTGAAGCAATTTCATTCTGTTCTGCTGAAGAAAGAAGTTGGTTAAGAGATATTCAAAAACTTATTAAAACAGACATTCCTTTGGTACAAGATCACCCGTATCATGACACTAGTCCTGAAGAAGCACCACCAAAACAAGGCGGTGGTGGCGGCCGAAGACAAGGTGGCGGTGGAAATCGAAAACCAAAAGCAGGAGCAGGAAATCGAGCTCATCGGAGTTCTAAACCAAGGAGATAAAAACATACAAAGCCTTCAAATCGTGTGTATCTTGCCAGTCATGTTAGAGTGGATTCAAAACGTGCGTTACCCAGGATCAAAAAGAAAAACTTGCAACTTGGTTTTAATGTAGTTTGAATTTATGGATTTGTTGCTCTATTTTCTAGCTGCAAAGCACGAAATGCATGTCATTACAAATGGAAAAGATTCAATTTTTAGGACTTACGGAGCTGCTAAACTCATGGAGCTTTTTGCCGTTTCGGTAGAAGTGTTTTTCGAACAGTCAAGGCCCTTTACCATTGAGAATCCTCTCTTGTTCGAAAAGCTCTGTTTCTTACTCCATCAAGATCCAAGAAAAATAGGAAACCCAAGGTTGTAAACTAAAAATGTTATTGAGTGTTGAAGTTCTTCTTAACCGAAGGAATGACAATACTAATTGCGTCAAAGAGTATAATTTCGCCAACAAAATGAAAAAGCAGTTCCTCGTTTTCCTCCTCATTTCTTGTGTTCAACTAGTTGTCAATGGACAAGACCGAGCTGAGAAGAGCGTATCTATAGCTGCACCAGAAAACCCTAAAACAGCTGTAACTGGGAAAATAGTGAACGAAAGCAAAAAGAGTATTCCCTTTGTCAATGTTGCAGTTTACCGAACCGATGACAAAAGTTTAGTTGGTGGAACGGCAAGTGATATAGATGGTAATTTTTCAATTGACATTCGACCTGGAACCTACAATTTCAAATTTAGTTTTCTCTCCTTTCAAACCTTAACGAAAAGCAGAATAGTGGTAGAAAGGCAAGGAGTCAACTTTGGAGAGATTGAATTGGTCAATGAAGCCAAAGAAATTGATGAAGTAGAAGTTGTTGCTGATCGAAGTCAAATGGAATTAAAGTTGGACAAACGAGTATTCAACATTGAGCAAAATTTAGCCAACGCGGGCTCGAATGCTGCAGAAATTTTAGATAACATTCCTTCAGTACAAGTTGATGTTGAAGGAAATATCAGTCTTCGTGGTTCTGAAAATGTTCGGGTGTTAATTGACGGTAAGCCTTCAACTATAACTGGCACTAGCACAGCAGATGTATTAAGGCAATTTCAGGGTAGTATGATTGAACGAGTGGAGGTTATCACTAACCCATCAGCTCGGTATGATGCTGAAGGAGAGGTAGGAATAATCAACATTGTTCTAAAAAAGAACAAAGGAAAGGGGATTAATGGCGGGTTTGAAATGGTGGCGGGATTCCCTGATAACTTCCGCCTAGCGTTTAATTTAAACTACAGAACAGAAAAGTGGAACCTATTTACTTCCTATGGATTATCCTATAGAGATTCACCGGGAGGAGGTTCAGGTTACCAAGAATTTAAGAGAAATGATTCCACCATATCCATACTTAAAACGGAGAACGTCAGACAACGCCAAAGTTTTGGACAAAATATGCGACTTGGAACTGATATTTTTTTAAATGACTACAACACCATCACTATTTCAGTTTTATTCAACATTTCAGATCAAGAGAATACTGCAGTGCTAGAATACAGGGATCTAAACCCACAGAAAGAATTACTACAACAGTCCATTAGAGAAGATATTGAAGACGAAACAGGTCAAAACGTTGAGGCTTCTTTTAATTATACCAAAACATTTAAAGAAGAAGATAGAAATTGGTCTACGGATTTTCAGTGGAGTGAAAGTAATGATTTAGAAGCATCTAATATTGAGGAAATTTTTCAACCATCAGGTGATTTAGTGACTCAAGTAACGTCCAATTTAGAAGTAAATCGCACCATTTTATTGCAATCAGACTATGTGCATCCTCTAAAAAATGACCGTATTATTGAAGGCGGTATCAGGTCCACTTTAAGAACCATAGAGAACGAATTCTCAGTAGAGCAGGACACCAACGGAGGCGGTTTTTTGATCGACCCACGTTTTAACAACGACTTTCAATTTGATGAAAACGTGTATGCAGGCTATTTTCAATTTGGAAACGAAATTGAAAAATTTTCCTACCAATTAGGTTTGAGAGCTGAAATTTCTAACATAAAATCTGATTTAAAGTTGACTAATCAGGTCTTCAAACAAGACTATTTTAATTTTTTCCCATCTGCATTTTTTACCTACAAGGTTGACAAAACAAAGCAATTTCAACTGAGTTATAGTCGTAGAATCAATCGGCCTAATTACAGATACTTATTGCCCTTTCAAACCTTTAGCGACAACCGAAATTTTTGGCAGGGCAATCCAAACTTAGTACCTGAATACACTGATTCATATGAATTTGGCTACTTGCGCTACTTCAAGAAAGGTTCATTCTTTACCAGTTTATACTATCGCCATAGAACAAATGTTATTGAAAGAATTGTGCAAGCTAATGACGATGGCACCACTATTCGATTCCCAATTAATCTATCTACAGAAGATAATGTAGGAGTTGAATTAAATGGTAGTTATCGGTTTTCAAAAAAGGTTAGCTTGAATGCAAATGCTAACTTTTATAGAGCGCAGAGAGAAGGAACTTTCGAAGGGATAAAACTTGAGAATAGAGTCTTTACTATGAATGGGCAAGCGAACTTAAAGGCAGAAGTTATAAAAGGCCTAGATGTTCAAGCTAATTTCAGGTATAAAGCACCTCAAAACACCACTCAAGGAAAATCGTTATCTGTTTACTCTCTCGATTTATCAGCAGGAAAAGATGTTCTTCAAGGAAAAGGAACAATTGTAGCAAGTGTTAGAGATGTGTTCAATTCAAGAAGAAGACGATCGATAACCGATACTGAAACGATATATAACGAAACTGATTTCCAATGGAGAGCGCGACAGATCCTACTAAACTTTATTTACCGTATTAATCAGAAAAAAAAGAGAGGAGGCGGAAATAGAGGAGATTCAGGCGGTAGTGATGATTTCTAAGCTATATTCACGAAGAAATTATTTCAACACAAAACCATGACTGTAGGTGAATTCAAAATTCTGGAATCAATAATTGTTATTGCTTTTTTTATGCTAATCAAGTTCATTTCAACCGTTGCCATTCGAAAAGCAACTCAAATATTTAGCTACCAAGAATCTAGAATTAAGATTATTAAAAAGATATTTAACATTACCGTATTTCTCTACATTATTTCTATTATGCTTATCATTTGGGGAGTTAATCAATCTAAATTTTTCCTATTTCTATCTTCGGTTTTAACCATTCTAGGTGTCGCATATTTTGCACAATGGTCTATTCTATTCTATCCAATGCAACCTCAACTCTCATCTTGTTTTTTTAACCACCATGTTAAAATTTGAGATGTTATTTCTGTAGCAGAAAAAGATTCAGAAATAGAAGGCAGAATTAGTGACGTTTGATTTTTTTTGCCCACATCATCACGAGTGACAACAAATAAATTTCTATTCCTAGCAACTTATTTATTCAAAAAAGCAATAAAGAAAGGCCTCCCAGATTTAGATAACAACTAGTTTCTCTAGCTTCACTTTGGCCTTTAAGTGGCCAAAAGCAATGGTGGCCTCTTTGCCGTCTAAACTCAACACATCGCCAGCTTGCTTCGTGTTTTTAATTTTCACTCTAGAACCTACCAGCAAATGTTTCTCTGTTTTAACAGGAACATGTCTTTCCCGCTTTTGCTTGTTTCCTTTCGCGTTTTCAGCAGCCTCTTTCAATTTTTGAGCCTCTTGAGTTTTCAGTAAGGCCATTCCAATTTTCGACTTTTCAATGGTAATGTACTTCTGTAACTCTTTTAAGCACTTCGCCTGCTTTAGCTTCGATTTGGAAGGGTAATTTTGAATAAATTGACTCATTTTTTTACCGTGGTTCAAAAACTTGTTGTTTTTTTCAATTAGCTGTTGCTGTGTTTTTAAGCGCTCTTCATAATGCGCACTCTTCTCGTCAAATTCATCTTTGCTAGCTGCCATTTCTTGGTTGGCAGTATAGCTTTCCTTCTTTAATTTTTGTAAAATTGATTTATCACGTTGTAAATCGGATATTAACTCATCTAACTTAATTTTTTGCCCATCTACTTTCGCTTTTGCTCGCTTTAACATTTTTGGCGGAATGCCATTCATTTGCGCCACTTCAAAGGTAAAAGAAGAACCCGGCTGCCCAACTGCCAATTGGTATTCTGGCACCAAGGTATTCCGATTAAAAATCATGTTCGCATTGATTGCTTCAGGCAATTGAGCCGCCTTTAACTTAATGTTTGAATAGTGTGTAGTAATTACACCAAAGCAACCTTCTTCGTAAATGGTTTCAAAAAACACCTCAGCCAATGCACCGCCCAATTCAGGATCAGAACCTGTTCCAAACTCATCCAACAGCAACAGTGTTTTAGGCGAAGTTTTTTCCAAGAAGAAATTCATGCGCTGTAAACGGTAACTATAAGTACTCAATTGATTTTCTATCGACTGATTATCTCCAATATCTGAGAGCACATAATCGAAAAAAGCCATTTTACTTTTAGTAGAAACTGGAACCAATAAAGCCGATTGAAACATGATTTGTAGCAGTCCCATCGTTTTTAGGGTAATGGACTTCCCTCCTGCATTGGGTCCAGAAATCACTAACAACCTACTGTCTTTTTTCAAAGAAAAACTTTGAGGAACAGTTTTCAATTTTACTGCTTCGTTCTTCACCATTAAAATGGGATGAAATGCATCTATCAATTCCATATCTTGGTCCTTGAAATTAATTATAGGTCTAACACCTTTAATCTTATGACCCAATTTTACTCGTGCATTTACCTCATCAAAAGCACATAATATTTTCTGATAGCTAACAATTAAGTCCAAATAAGACCGCAAGAAATTTGTCAGCTCCGCTAATATTCTTCGAATTTCTTTTCGCTCATCATCAATTAACTGGTCCAATTCAAAGTTAAGCGATTGATTCACTCGCGGTTCAATGTAAGTAAGCGAACCCGTTTTTGAAGAACCTAATATACTGCCATCGACTTGTCGTTTATACGTCGAAATAACCGTCATTACCCTCCGGTTATCAATTACGTTCTCACTAATATCATCTATGTACCCGCTAGCTCGAGCAGATTTTATGGCTTTGTCAAAATTGCGATTGATTTGTTTTTTCCTGCTTGCTATACTCTGGCGAATTCGTTGTAATTCAGAGGAAGCGTCATCCTTCACATGAAGGCGCTCATCTAAAATTTTGTCGATTTCCTTCTCAATATCTTTGGTATAATGCGCGCCTTCCAATAAGGTTTTAAGCGTCAAGTAATCTGTGTAATGCTCCTTAAAAAAAAGAAATAGTTCATTCACAAAGCGAGAAGCATCGAATATCTTAACGATGGCATCTAGCTCTAAAACAGATGCATTAATGTTCAACAATTGAATTTCTTTGTTCAGCTCCTGAAATTCCATTCTAGGAAAACGCACTCCCTTAATTCGAATCAATTGCAAGTCATGAGAAAGATTGAGACGATGCTCCACCTCTTTTTGATCGCGATACGGCTGAATTTTCGACAATCTATCGGCTACTGTTTCCGTAATACAAAAGCCAGCCAACCAAATTCTAACTTGATCAAATTCTAAATCTACGGCTGTTTTTTCGTCGAAAAATATCATGTGGTAAAAGTACTGGAAATGCTTGCTTTATGCTCCCATAAAACCATCATTATCATACATGGTTCATTGTAATGTTCCGTTCATAAAAAAATCGAAAGAGTCGGTGAAAGATTTCTTTATTTTTAAACCATGAATTTAAAAGCTTATCCAAAAAGTACGTTACAGAGTTTCGGTATTGTATGTATTGTTTTTGCCACCATGATTGTTTTTTACCCTGTGCAAACTACCTTCAACGACAGCATAGGGCTCAGTCCTTCTTTTTTAATTTACTACACTTTGGCGATGGGCTCTCCCCTTTTGCTCATGCACTTTCTAAAAAAGAAAGAAGAAGGCACAGTAAAGTACTTCTTAAGGCCAAATGACATTGTGGTTGTTTTACTATTAATAGTAGTCACAATCGCCTTGCAATGGGGAGTTACAAGTCCCATAGGAACTAGTATTCCGATGCCGGAAATGTTTAAAGAAATATTTCACGAAATGGCAGAGCAAATGAACGATGGTTACGGTTTGTTAGTAGTAGCGGTAATGGCTCCTTTTTTTGAAGAGTTCATTTTTAGAGGGGTTATATTGGATGGACTGCTGAAGCGAAAGTCTACCTGGTCAGCTATTTTAATTAGCGCGGCACTTTTTGGCCTGGTGCATTTAAACCCATGGCAATTTGTTGCTGCTATGGTCATTGGAACCTTTGCCGGTTGGGTGTACTCTAGAACTAGAAGTTTGATTTATTGCATGATTATTCATTTCGCTAACAATTTTGGCGCTTCGGTTGTAATGTATTTTAATGAAGATGCTGCTTCAATGGATGCTGAATTACACGATTTTTACGGTGGAGTGTCAAACATGTACGTCATTATTGCTGCATCTATAGTAATAGCAGCTGTATGTATTTCCATGTTAAACAAACGCATGAAAATGGAATTGGAATATGAAAAACCAGAAGAAAAATTGCAAAACGACAGTTCAGTAGAGTTGGTCAATTAACTTAGATTGAATAACTTTAACTAACCAAATTAAACCAAATGAAAATCCTAAGAAACATTGCAGCCGTGGTCATCGGGCTCGTAATTGGCAGTATAGTGAACATGTATATTATTAAACTAAATGGAGTACTTGTTCCTTTACCGGAAGGAATGGATCCAAACGACATGGACAGCCTGCAAGCCAACATGGGCCAATTCACGTTATTAAATTATTTAGTGGTGTTTTAGCCCATTCGTTTGGCACCTTAACTGGATCTTTGGTTGCAGGATTTATTGGTGCTAGTAACAAGGTAATTTTAATGTACATCGTTGCATTTGCGTTCATGCTTGGTGGAATTAATATGGTCATTTTACTTCCAACACCCATATGATTTACCTTTGTAGACCTTGCTTTCTCTTACATTCCAGTAGCTTGGTTAGTTGCCAAAAAAGTAGTACAAACAGAACATTAAAATATTTGAATAAGGTGGAAGAATTTAAGACGCAATGGATACGAGAAGAACTAAAAGCCTATATTTTACTGTGCTGTTCAAAAGCAGATTTTGAAGAATCTGCAGCAGAAACAAAATACATCAGCGCCAAGTTAAAGAACTAAACATTGAAGCCATTCGCACAGAATTTGATGGAGATAACGATTACCAAAGCATTCAAAAAATTAAATCAACCGCAGACCGATTGCAGTATAAAAAAGAAGGCATAGCAGTATTAGAAAAAGAGATGAAAGAGTTATTTTTGGTTGACGAAAATTAGACACCTTGGAAAAAAATCTTTTCATCGGCTTAAAACACATTCTAGAGAATTAATAAAATAAAAAACATCTACTAATCGCTCAAAGCCTGCTTAGGTATTGAGCGATTTCTGTCTCAAATAAGTTTTATAATTAACTTGGAACTATAATTTGAATTTTGGATATGACGCACTTAGCTAGTCATATCCCATTATTTCAAAAAAAACCAACATGAATCGAATTCTTATTTTATTGTTTTTCACCCTGACGTATTCGCTGGGAGTAATTGGCCAAAACTACGTGGTGATTGGTGAAAGCAGTTACCCAACAAGCACTGAAACAATCAGGTTATAGTAAGATTCAGACGTCAGTTTTATAAAAGACTTAGACCTTATTTTCGCGAAGGACGAAGAGAAGGCAGTTTTAATTGTTCGATCAGCACTGGCAAGCACTGTGCGTATTAGTGGCAAATTAATTATTGTTCTAAATGATGGAGCCGCAATTACTTGCAGTGAAAAAGGCCAAAAAGAAAACATAGATGGTTTCTCCTCTACAGAATATAACATTCCAAAGGAAAACCTGGCTCAATTAAAAAAGAGTAACATTCAAACAGTGAAATATCAGATAAAATGTGTCGATTGCTCAAGGAATCTCTTGTATGAAGGAAAATATTCAGCTTCTAACAAAGGAGATTCGCGAACCAACTTTGTTCTGCTATTAACTGATTTTTACGACAAGTAACTTCTGTCCTATTTAGTCATTATCAATGTCCGCTTGCCTAATATGAGCAAAAGTTGGCACATTCTCAACAATGCTTCCTGCACCTTTTTTATTTATTTTGAAGGTCACATCTTTTGTAGTTGTAAATAACAACACCGATAAAAATGGTTTTCTAAGGTATTTTTTAACTACTTCGAAAGCTTCCTCTAACGTAAGTTTATACTCTTTGTCTTCAGTATCTCTGGAGCGGTAGCGTAACTTCAGTAACACCTTAAAATCTCCTTCTGAATAGATGGGTCTTACAAATACATTTCTCAAATTGGGTTTACCAACAGTCTTTGCCATGGTTAACTTGGCAAAGCGCTCTTCCTTAACACTTTCTTTTACCTGTTCCCAAAACTGATCAAATAAATCTTCGTAAGACATAAATTAACTATTAATGAGGATGAATTTATTACTTCAAAATTAACATTATTACTTTAATAAGGTTTAGCCAGAATCGTATATCAAAGATGATATTAATACACACCGAATCAACAAATAGCTTATAATTATGTAATTAATTAGAGTAAAACAGAAGGGTGCTTCTTGTAGAAATTAATATCCCAATAATTTTAAAAAAGCAACGTTGTATAGTGTCCATTCTTTTAAACGTCTACCCATGAAAAATCTGCTTGCCCTTCTTATTGTTATTCTATTTTTAGGAAATAAAACACCTACACCTCCAAAAACTGTTTCCTTGGAAGCTGCGGTTGAGCAGAAATTAATTCAACTCAATGTAAGTGGAAATACAAATAGCCCTCATTACAGTCAACCCCTAAGGCTAAAAGTAAAAAATATAAGCCCCACTCCATTTACACTTCAAATCCCAAATGGGCAACGTTTTTTAACCACAGATGAAGGTGTACAGGACATGTTACTCGTTAAATCAGAATTGCTTGCCCTTGCCCCAGGAATCCAAAAATCGATTTTACTTAATGCCATGTGCATCCAAAAGGAGAATAGAGGGCCTAGACAAAATGAAGCTTACCGATTAGGACCAATGGCAGAATCGCATTTGTTGCAGGTGAGCAAAAAGATAGAAGAATTGGAAGCTTACAATACCATTGGGCAATATTCTGTTTGGTCAATTTCAAATAATATTGGTTTGGAGAACATTGCAGGTTTCGACGATACTGAGGCAGAGGAATTACAAGCGTTCGTAGCGAAAATTACGGGCCAAAAAATTCCAGAAAAAGACCCTGAGGATTACTTGACAAATTACGACAGGCAATCGATAGGTAAAAGATCACTTGGTGGTTCATTTGAATATGGACTTGTTAAAACTTCTGCCATTACAATAGGTCTTTTTAATGAGCAAAATATAATAGTAAGAGAACTATTAAATAAGCCAGAAACTCCTCGTGGCGATCACAAATTGAATTTTGAATTTGACATGGCAGCTTATACAGAACCAGTGTATTTTGTTCGTCTTATTGTTGACGGTAGAATAAAAATAAGCACCAAGATTGAAATTTAGGCTATCAAGAATTTGCTTTAGGGCATTTGAGAATCATCCTGTCCATTACTAAACGTGTCTGAAATTTGACTTTCAGATTTCATTTGTAACTATTTGTAAATCATAGCAAGAAAGTATTATCTTTAACTAACAATCAGCAAAGTAGACCAGAGGATCTTGGCAATGTTACAGATACTATGAAATCAGATAAAAGCTAACCAAATAAAAATTAGCGGCAGATGACTATCAGCGTTTATTTCACAATGCTCCAATTTCTTTGTGGAATGAAGATTTCACAAAAGTATATGACCAATTAGAGGAAATTAGGAGTCGCGACGTTACTGACATTAAATTAAATATCCTCTTCTATTACCCAAGATTTTAATAATTCCCTGCAAGAAATGATGGGGAATTTAGAAATTGTGAAACTTGAAAATGATTTATCAACCAATACTATTAAGCGACTAAATACCATTTGCTATATTATTGGCGATGTTGCTGACAGAGTTAGTTCTTTGCAAAAATTTAGCGATTCGGGAGATGCAGATAAAAATGCCAAAACACTTAACCTTAATACCCTAATTGAAGAAAGTTTTAATGAATCTCGCCCTCTTTGGAAAGATGCATTGGAAAAAGAAGGAGTAAAAATAAATGTGACTGCTGATTTTGGAAATATTCCGATGATTCTTTCAACTAGTGGCGAATTAAAAGCTGCGATTTATAATTTGGTTAAAAATAGTATTGAAGCTATGCCCAGGGGAGCGATCTTACTATTAAAACAGGTTTAAAAGAAGAAGGAGTTTATGCGAGCTTCACAGATACCGGCGTGGGCATGAATGAAGAAACGAAGTTAAAATTGTTTGACCCCCTCTTCTCCACCAAAGGATTTGAATTAAGCAGAGGATTGGCAATGAGTGGTGTATATAGCATAGTAAAAGGATACAACGGAGATATAGCTTACAGCCTCAGAATTAAACAAGGTAATTACCATTGAAATTATTTTTCCAATAAGTGACAGAGATGAAAATATTGCAGTAAGTGAGGAAGCACCTCAAGACAAAAAAACATTTAACGTGTTATGGGTAGATCACGATTTCCTGATCACAAAATCATCTTGCTTGTTAGTTGAATCACTTGGTCACCATTGCGATGGAACTAATAGCGGCAAAAAAAGCCTTGGCGCATCTTGATGTAAAAACGTATGACTTCGTTTTTACAGACATTGGTGTGCCAAAGATGAATGGATGGGAGTTAGCAAATGCAATTCGGAGTAAGTTTGGAAACCAACCAAAAATTGCAGCCGTTACCGGATGGGAAATTGAAGAAAAAGTTAAGAAGCAACACGGTATTGACTATGTTCTGCAAAACCCTTTACATTAAAAGAACTTAAAAAAAAATTACTACTCGTTTAAGAGCAGAAGAATTAAACTTACTAAGTAAAATCCAGTTTATCAGAAACCTATTATTAGCGCGCTCAAAGACACTTAAGAATTACCTATACAGCGGCTGAGTAATATCTTTCATGTGAATAGCAGCTATTAGCACTTGTAACAATTTCAAAAAAAACCGCTCAATTTTTGAATCGCTGCATTTTTGCCGTATCGAGATTTGAATATTATTAAATGCAATGAAGAACCTTTCCAGCTGTTAAGCGCCTTCCTTCTTACCTAAGAGAAAATAAGCAAAATAGTTTCAATTAAAAGAGATAAGTTTACATCCTAACACTTTTTGAATTAACTACTTAATAAACATAAAACCATCATGAATAAAATTTTACTCCTTTCACTTATATTAGTTTCTTCTCCACTATTGGCACAAACATGGACGTCAAGTGCTAACATTCCTAGCGGAAGACACCATCCAATCACTTTTTCATTAAGTGGGAAAGGATATTCAGTAACTGGAACGTCTTCGGCAAATGTGCCAACAAAAGATGTATACGATTACGACCCTGTAACCAATACTTGGGGAACTCTACCAACCTTTCCAGGTCTGTCGCGTAGTTTTGGTATTGGAGCTGTTGCCGATAGCTTAGCATACATTGGTTTTGGAGCTTCAACAACTCAATATTTAAGAGATTTTTGGAGCTTTGATGCTTCAGATAGTTCATGGACGCGATTGGCAGATTGCCCTTGCGTAGGAAGAAGACATCCGGCCATGATAGCTATTGGAAATAGAATTTATGTCGGTTTAGGTGATGGATCTACAGGAGATTTAAGAGATTGGTGGATGTATAATATTACAACCAATTCTTGGACTCAAACCGCAAACTTTCCAGGTGTTGGAAGACATCATCCTTTTATGTTTAATGCAGGAGGAAAAGTTTTTGCAGGACTAGGACATAGTGGAAGAAACGTTTACAGAGATTGGTACAAACTAGATACGGCAGGCAACACATGGTCTATAATGACTATTTTCCCTGGACAAGCTAGAGTTGCAGGAACCCAATTCGACGCAAACGGTTACGGTTACGTTCTAAGTGGTGATGGTTCAAATCATAGTTTCATGGCTACCGGCGAAATGTGGCGCTATAATCCAAGTTCAGATGCTTGGACACAACTTACTTCACATCCAGGAAGAAGTAAATGGGCTCCTGGTAGTTTTATAATCAATAACGAAGTTTATTTCTTTGGAGGACTTGACCGGTTTTCGAACACTTTTCCAATCAATTCATACAAATTCACTTTAGTGAATCCAACTGGAATTGAGGAAGAAGACAAAATACTTTCCAATACCTATGTTTATCCTAATCCGGCAAATAATCAAATCTTATGGAAGAATGATTTAAGTATTACGGAAGTTAGAATATTTAATTCCTTAGGTCAATTGTTCCTTTCCGCGAATGCAGCTATTGGAGAGATTAACGTTAACGATTTATCAGATGGTTTATACTTGGTTCAGTTTTTAGAAAATGACAAGCCTGTTAAGACATCTAAGGTATTAATACAGCACTAACAGCGATATACCAAAGGTTAACAACATTAAAAAGCAACCCTAGGGTTGCTTTTTTTATTCCCTTTTTTCAAAAAAGGAATAAACTTTTAAAACTCTTAATAATTTATAGCAAAAAGAAGTTCAACTAGCAGAATTTCAAAGCCGAGGAATATTTTATACATTTGATTCATATTAGTTTAGAAGTAAATTATATTGACCAAATCTAAATCATTGTATTTTGAAATCATCATAAAAATATTTCCTTTTAGCCACACTGTTTACGGTAGCTTATTTAGTGGTTACCTATCTAACATTTATGGGTCTTCAACTTGGTTTCAAATATTTACAGTAATAGCGGCTTTGGCATATGTAATTAATGGGCTTAATAATCGTAGGAAGGAAAAAGAAGAATAACATAGAGCTAATAAAACTTACATTTTTGACTGAAGATAAATAGTACTTTCACCATTTAATTTAGAATCTAATTTTTATTATGAATTGTCTATTAACTGGCGGAACAGGAATAGTAGGAAGTCACATTATTTTTGAATGGATTCACAAAGCCATTGTTGAAAAAACGGTAAACCACCTTTTCTTAGTTATTAGAGACAGTAACGTCTCTGCTAAAGAGCGTTTGACAGCAATTTTGCAAGACAAGTCTCGTCCCAATTTTTTAAACAATTACACACTAAAAGCCTGCCTAGAAAAAATAACTGTTATCTCAAATGACCTAGCTAGTATTACCAAAGAGAATTTAAGCAAATTTGACTTTGACACAATAATTCATTGTGCCGGATCAACAAGTTTATTACATACAAGTGATTCAAAAAAGAAAGTTCACACCCAAAATTATTTGATAACCAAGCAACTTTTAGAGCAGTTGCCAAAAAGCGTAAATCGTTTTATTTATATCAGTACAGCATACTCATTTGGCATCCAAGACAAAATGGTTAATGACGACATTAACCAACATGAAGTTACTCACTTTAGAAATCCATACGAGCAATCAAAGTACGAAAGTGAGCAGTTTGTTAAGGAAATATGTGAGGCAAAAAATATAGCTGCGCAAATTTTACGACCTAGTATAATATGCGGTCGTTTAATAGATATGCCATATTACGAGACGCCAAAATTTGATGTATTCTATTCTTGGGCCATCTTCTTAGATAAGTATGCCGAAAAAGCAAAAGAAAATTTTAGAATTTGGATTGACAAGAAGAGCGGTTTAAATATTGTTCCAGTCGATTTTGTTTCTAAAGCAGTACTGTATGCCTTTTTAAACCCCGGTATAAAAGAACTCAACATTGTTAACCCAAAGCAAATATTACACAAAGACTATGTTGGAGATGTTCTAGAATCCTTTAAAATAAATTCTTATGAATACATTGAAAAGAAGCCAGAAGACCTTACTATTTTCGAACAGTTGTATTATAAGAGCATTGGTGGTCTTTTTGAAAAATATGTATCTATTCCTGATTTACAATTTCAGCCTGATCTCATTTTAAAACTAATTGATCAACTTCAACTAGACATAACATTAGGTGTGCACAAGAATTTTATGAACCTGATTAATTTCTCTGTAGAAAAGAAATTTAGAAAAAGTTACTAGTCCGAGCGCTTTGAGCTTTTGCGAGACAAACTTCTTAGAAGCTATTTTATTTAAAAATTGAGAACGATTGCAAATAAACTAATGGAGTTCTTATTACCAGTGTAATGTATTTCAAAATCAACTTCGTATTTGCATAAAAAATTATTGAATTTAGCCCACTTAAAAATAGCTTGATTTCAAGTCAGTAGCCAGTTTGGCACTGAAATAAACAAGCTATTTTATTCCCTATTCTTGCTTGAACTTTAATATAAAGTACTACCTTTAGCTAGCATGCATTGTTTAATATTTGGACATTGTGTGCAAACAAAAACCAACAAAAAACTAAAGTTTTCACATGGAATTCGAACTAAAACATTTAGAAGAAGCAAAAACAAGAAAAGAGTTGATAGCTATTGCGAAAAAGAATAAAATCTCAATTTCAAAGACACTCGATAAGATTAAATATGAAGCTGAACTACAACGATTACAATCAGAATTTGTGAACCTCCAGAAATGGATCGCGCAAAAAAAAATGCGTGTTATCGTTATTTTTGAGGGTAGAGATGCTGCAGGAAAGGGAGGTTCAATAAAACGATTTATTGAGCATCTCAATCCTAGAACTTCAAGGGTAGTTGCATTGTCAAAACCAACCAAGGTTGAACAAGGCCAATGGTATTTTAGGCGCTATATAAGAACATTGCCTCATCCAGGTGAAATTGTATTTTTTGACAGAAGCTGGTATAACAGAGCCGTTGTTGAACCGGTTATGGGATTTTGTAATAAAAAGCAATATGATAAATTCATGGTACAGGCTCCAGAGTTCGAACACTTACTGTACGAAGACAATTTAAAGATTATAAAATTTTGGTTCTCCATTTCCAAAGAGGAGCAGAAAAAGAGATTTGATGACCGGTTAAATAACCCTCTGAAAAGATGGAAATTTAGTCCTAGCGATATGAAAGGTCAAGAAATGTGGAGCAGATACACCCATTATAAAGAACTCATGTTCAGTAAAACACACACGAATTTTAGCCCCTGGATAATCGTAAAAACAAATAATAAAAAAGAAGCTAGATTAGAGAGCATGCGACATGTACTCTCCCAGTTTGATTATAAAGACAAAGGGAAGTCTAAGGTAACATTACTGCCCGATCCTAATGTGATCATGAGGTATCATAGAAGTGCAATACAAATTGATATTTAAATATTAGCAATATGGAAATTAATATAGGAGATTTAGAATTATTGAATTCTAAAGTAGGATTGTATAGTCTACTGAAAAATAAAAATGTCAATGTAAATAAAGCACTTGAAGAAGCGAAGTATACGGTGGAACTTAAAGAGAAACAAGCCGAGCTCATTAAACTTCAAAACTGGGTAATAAAGAACAATAAAAAAGTAGTAATCTTATTTGAAGGAAGGGACTCAGCCGGAAAAGGTGGTGCTATTCGAAGAATAACTGAATACATCAATCCAAGACACTTTAGGGTCGTTGCATTAAACATACCATCCGAAGATGAAAAAAAGCAATGGTTTTTTCAAAGATATTCTAACCGCTTACCAAAACCAGGAGAAATCATTTTTTTTGACAGGAGCTGGTATAACAGAGCTGTTGTTGAGCCGGTTAACAAATTTTGTTCTTTAAAGGAATATAATATTTTTATGACTCAAGTAAATGAGTTCGAAAAGATGTTGATTCAATCAGACACCTATTTAATTAAATTTTACTTTTCTATTAGCAAAGAGGAACAAGCTAAACGATTTAAAGAGATAAAAAACAATCCATTAAAAAAATGGAAAATAACTCCTGTAGATGAAAAAGCCCAAGAATTATGGGATGATTATACTAATTACAAGGAAAAAATGTTTGATACAACAAATACGGGCCTAGCCCCTTGGAAAATAATTGACGCAAATAAAAAATCTGTTGCGCGAATAACCGCTATTTCTCATATTCTAGAAACGATTCCATTTAAATAAATCAAAAAGCCCATCCCGATAATGTCAGGATGGGCTTTTTGAATCTTTTATTAGAAGTATTACTTCTTATTCTTCAATTTAGCCTGTTGCTGCTTTGACATGTCTTCCAATCGTCTTTGGAAACCAGATTTCTTTTGGTTCTTAGGTTTTTTCTTGTTCACTTCAATTTTTGCTCTAATTGAATCTTCATTAATAAATACCTTACGAATTAGTATCGTTTGACCAATAGAAATTACGTTCGCTAACAAGTAATAATAACTTAAACCTGAAGAGTAATTGTTGAAGAAGAACAACATCATTACAGGCATTAAATACGTCATAATTTTCATTTGAGCAGCCATTGGACCTTCCGTCATTGTGCCACTCATTTGGCTATTCATTTTAGTATAAAACGCAATAGAAATTGCCATTAAAATAGTAAACAAACTTATATGATCGCCGTACCAAGGAATTTCAAAACCTGCAGGGAAACTGTAAATTGAATCATAAGTAGATAAATCATCTGCCCACAAAAAGCTTTCTTGTCTCAGTTCTATTGAAGCCGGAAAAAACCGGAACATGGCGAACAGAATTGGCATTTGAATTAACAATGGAATACATCCACTCAGAGGATTCACTCCAGTTTGACGATACAGTTTCATTGTCGCCTGCTGCTTCTTCATTGCATCATCCTTGAACTTGTCATTAATTTCAGAAATTTCAGGCTTTAATACCCTCATTTTGGCTCCTGACAAATATGTTTTATAGGTAATAGGCATCAACACTAATTTCAACAGAATAGTCAAAATCAATATAATTATACCATAATTCCAATCGAAATCTTCTAAGAAGTGGAACACAGGAATAACTGCAAATTGGTTTACCCAACCAAATATTCCCCAACCTAAGTTAATAATGTCTTGAAGCTCGTTTGCGTGGTCTTTTAAAAGATCATACTTATTTGGTCCCAAGTACATGGCCATACCAAACTTTTCCATTTTACTGCCACTTAAAGGCATAGTTAAAGCAACTGTTAACTTTTTTACATATTTTGACTCGCCTTCGTCGGTAATAGTTTCCATATAACCTTTCGACTTATCGAAATACTCATCTGCAATTAAGGTTGTATTAAAAAATTGTTGTTTCAAAGAAACCCATTTCATTGATGTTTCAAGATCCTCTCTTTCATCAGAAATACCTAAGTCATCTACATCCTCATTTTTATACTTGTAAAAAATGGTGGTCGCATCTCTTTGTGGCTTTAAACTTTTTTCTTGATTTGGTGCATTCACCATCCAATTTACATATACCTCACCACTTCGCATATCCATTACTTGGTCCATCTCAACCAAGTTCACGTCAAAATCAATCATGTAATCGTTACCCTTGACTTTGTAGATGTATTCAATGTATCGATCAGGACCTGCATTTAGCTTAAATGAAATCGTTTTTTCATTATCACCATTCACGTTAAAGTCTGAAGATTCTGTCGTAAATATTAACTCATCTGTTGTAATTTCTTTACTATCTCTTGTAAAGAAGTTTAGGTTAAAATTGGAAGTCGAGTCAAATAGAATTAATTGTTCTCTTTGTTCTCCATCTTCAGCATATCTGAAATACTTCGTTAAAACCGCTTTTTTTATTCCACCACCTCTAGTTGAAAAGGTTAGTTTCATCAAGTCAGTTTCAATTTCAAATTCTTTTGCATCTCCTACCGATGCAGCAGCAAAGGCTCCATATAATTGATTTTGCTGCATTAATGTAGCAGAATCAGAAACAAGTAGTACAGTTTTTTCTCCTAAAGTATCCACTACTTCATTAAAACTACTTTCTGTTTTCTGAGCTTGCTCCTTCACTACTGCGGGTTGAACTGCTTCAACTTGAGCTATTGAGTCGCTTATTCTCCTTTGTTCAACGAGATACTCCTCCGAAGGACCATTTAAAATATTAAAACCTATAACGATGGCTCCAATTAACAATAGCCCTAATAACGTATTCTTATCCATGAATTATAATTCTTTCTTTATGCTTTTTCTTTAATTGTAGCATCTAAAAACTCCACAAATAATGGATGTGGATTCAACACCGTACTGCTGTATTCAGGATGAAATTGCACACCTACAAACCACGGGTGGTCCTCGATTTCTACAATCTCCACCATCTTACCTGCTGGATTCTTTCCTGTAGCGTTCATTCCAGCCTCAGCAAAGTCTTTTAAATATTTATTGTTAAACTCAAAACGATGCCTATGTCGTTCGGTAATCAAATCCTTTTTGTAGGCGTTATATGCTTTCGAAGAATGGTCAACTGCGCATTCGTAAGCACCTAATCGCATTGTTCCTCCTTTATCGGTAACTTCTTTCTGATCTTCCATTAAAAAGATAACAGGGTGCTCCGTTTTATCATTAATTTCAGTGGTATGCGCACCCTCAAAACCAACTACATTTCTAGCAAACTCAATCACAGCACATTGCATTCCTAAACAAATCCCTAAAAATGGAACTTTGTTTTCTCGTGCATACTTCACAGCTGCAATCTTACCTTCTATGCCCCGTTCTCCAAATCCTGGGGCCACTAGAATACCATCTAGTTCAACTAACTTTTCTGCAATATTATCATCATTCAATAATTCTGAGTGAATCCATTTGATATCCAATGAACTTTCAGAAACAGCTCCGGCATGAATCAAAGATTCATGAATGGAAATGTATGAATCCTTCAATTCTATATACTTACCAATTAACCCAATTTTAAGGGTTCTTTTCGGATTCTTTAGTCTGTGAAGAAAGTCTTTCCATTGAGTTATGTTAGGCTCTTGTCCCAGAGGCATATTAAACTTCCTCAACACCACCTGATCTAGACCCTCTTCTTGCATCATAACAGGTACTTCGTATATTGTTGATGCATTTTTAGATTCGATAACTGCATCAGTTGAAATGTTACAAAACAGCGCAACTTTTCGTCTAATATCTTCGTTTATTGAATGTTCCGTTCTCAAAACTAAAACATCCGCTTGCACCCCACTTTCTAAAAGTTGCTTCACTGAGTGCTGCGTGGGTTTTGTTTTAAGTTCACCAGAAGACGCTAAGTAAGGCACCAAAGTAAGATGTATTACAATACAACTAAAGTCAGGATCCCATTTTAATTGTCTCACCGCTTCAATGTACGGCAGTGATTCAATATCGCCAACGGTTCCGCCAATTTCTGTTATTACAAAATCATAATTCCCTGTGCGCCCTAATAAACGAATTCTGCGTTTAATTTCATCTGTGATGTGAGGAACGACTTGAACTGTTTTGCCTAAATATGCTCCCGCTCTTTCTTGATTGATAACACGCTGATAGATTTTACCAGTAGTTACGTTGTTTGCTTGTGATGTTTTGGTATCCAAATACCTTTCGTAATGTCCTAAATCTAAATCAGTCTCAGCTCCATCTTCTGTAACAAAGCATTCTCCGTGCTCATAAGGATTTAAAGTGCCAGGGTCAACATTGATATATGGATCCAATTTTTGGATAGTAACTGAATGGCCTCTAGCTTGTAACAATTTAGCCAAAGAAGCGGAGATAATTCCTTTCCCTAACGACGAAGTAACTCCCCCAGTTACAAAAATATACTTAGTTTTAGAATCAGGCATTAGAACTAGTAACAGTTTGGTTTAAACAGTTTCCAAAATTAAGATAATAAGACGGGCTTAAAAAGCCTTATTTCTAAAAAGTCAAGCTAACACCAACCGAAGGTAAAAAGGGCAATTGATTCACTCTTCCATTCGTTACTCGGTTCACGTAAAATATGTTTTCACGATTGTAAACATTCGTTATGCTTCCTGTTGCTTCCAATACCGAATTTTCCGTAAGAAAAAACTTTCTTTTAATTGAAACATCAAATCGGTGATACCAGGGTAAACGGCCCTCTCCTAACCCTCCATACTGAATTCCTAATATTCCATTTTGGTTAGTAATATCTTGTCCTATATTACCTTGCAAAGCTATATTTTCGTAAAAACCAGTTGTCTGAGTTAAAGGAAAACCTGAACCAATATTCCATCGAGCATCAAATGACCAAACTTGATCTTCTCCAAACAAGTAAGAACCCAAAAAGTTAATGTTATGTCTTCTATCCCAAATTGGATTGTATCGATTAATTCCGTCCCATCGATCAACATAACTCCAAGAGTAAACCATCGAAACACTAACCTGTTTCTTTTCATATTTCGCAGAAAAGTCAATACCATAGGCGTTTCCTGTTTCCACTATAAAATCCTTTTTCAAAGCATCAGGAATCTCTCCACCAACCTTGTTTTCATCGTATAGCTTATTCCGGTTCAAGTTTGTTAACTGATTAAACCACTTGTAATAACCTTCAACATTTATATTAATATACCTACTGACATCATATTCGAAACCAAGAATCGCGTGTCTACCCAACTGCAATGGAGCCCCTACCTCTGTTCTTGAACCATCTTCATTTAGAATTTCATCTTGTAAATTATCCGGACCGGATAAAAATCCATAAAATAAGTTAACCACATCTCGATCAGAAGTAGCACTAATTAAATTTTGTGAGTAGAACCCTCCCGCTCCTTTAATTCTTAATTTTTTTGTCGCATTAAATTTAAATCCAAGTCTAGGTTCCGGAGAAAAAGCAGACAAAGACGCGTAGTACTGGACTCTAAAACTTGGCTCAATGACAAACTTTCCAACATTGTATCTATTTTGCAGGTAAAGAGCTAATTCTGTCGTATTTTGCTTTTGACCTACAGTTTGATTCACGCTATTTAAAAATGAAAAATCCGTTGTGAAACCTAAAATCTCAAAGCCAAATTTCGTTTGATTTTCACCTTTAAAACTGGTGAAGTTCATCCCTGCGTTAAACCCCGTAATTTCACTTTGTCGATTAGAAATATCAGCACCTTCGTCACTCTCACTTGACTCTATGTTATAATTACTATAGGCAATAGTACCGTCAATTAAGGTTGTTGAAGCCGCAGGAATAAGTACAAAGTTTGTACCTCCTCCAAACTCTGTCCAATTAAAACCGGCAACATTAGGATAGTTTACTTCATCAGCATACCTGAAACCAAAGAAACTAGCCTTACTACCGTTAGAACTCTTTAAGGAAATTTTTCCGTAGACATCATTAAAACGATATGGTAAACCTGCAGTATCTGCGTATTCATAAAGCACAGGCGCTGTTTTATATATAAAAGAGTTTTTGTATGATAAAATAAATGAACTTCCTCCTGTACCAATCTTTCTTGGTTTGCGCAGAGGACCTTCAATGAATGCCTTCGAACCGAATGTACTGGCTGAAATCTTTCCTCCCAAACGCTGGTTATTACCATCAATCGTTTTAATGTCCATAATAGATGAAACTCTTCCCCCATATTCAGCCCCAAAACCACCCGTATATACGTCGGCAGTTTTAATAATGTCTGTTTCAAAAACAGAAAACAACCCAATAGAGTGAAAAGGGTTGTAAACAACCATCCCGTCAAGGAGCACTTTATTTTGAATAGGTGACCCTCCTCTGATATACAATTGACCACCCTGATCTCCTGTAAATACTACACCAGGTAATACTTGTAAGTACTGTGCTAAATCTGGATCCCCTCCTATTGAGGGCATTTTCTTTATTTTCTTAGGTGTTAACCTACTAACCGACATCTTAACGGTTGTCATTGCCTCTTGTCGTTCAGCTGTAATAGTCACATCATCTATTTGAACAGAGGTTTCACCAATAGATAAATTATTTGACAATACTTGACCATCTCTATCAAGTGTTACTTTTTTATAGGCGGTATCAAAACCAATTGAAGTTGCCATTAAAGTATGAGTTCCTAACGGAACACTTGATATAGTATAGTATCCATTCTCATCGGTAGTTGAACCGAGTGCTATCCCTTTCAAAACAACGTTCACAAATATCGCAGGCTCCCCTGTTTCTTTCAAGTAAACGAACCCTTTCAGTGCTCCTGACTGAGCAAACCCAACTACTGAAAACAGTATGAAAAAAACACCTAGTAGTACTATTCTAGAAAACTTCATATATTTTTTTAAGGAGACAAATGTAATTAATCATAATCGTCAAAAATGGGAAGGGTTATGGAAAAGACAACTTAATAGGTCAAATTATTGTTTCTAACTGTGTATGATTTCAAAAACCATTTCTTGTAATATTTCATGGTTGCTCATTCCTGCAGCACCAATTCCTTTTGAGAGGTTGTCAGCTTTTCGTAAAGCGGCAATAGCTCTTGCTACTTTTTTTGTGTTGTAGTTTCTTCCTGCGGCGACGTAATCGCGGACAAAAAACGGATTGACTCCCAATTTTGTTGCGACTTCTCGCTCTGAGCCATTTCGAACTGTTTGGTATAGTAACAATTGAGAAAAGTATCGGTAAACACTTGGCAGAACCATTAGCAAGGGATGTGCTTTTTCATTTTTACCCATATGAATGATAATCCTATTGGCCTTGATCACATTCTTCTCTCCCAGAGCTTTATTGAATTCGAAAACATTAAAATCCTTACTAATCCCAATATTTTCTTCAATAATTTTTTGTGAAATGGAGGTTCCTTGAGTTAAATTGATCATCAACTTATCCAATTCATTACTTATTTTACTAAGTTCTGCCCCTAGAAAGTCAACTAACAAAAAGGTAGCTTTCGGTTCAATGAAAAACCCTTTTCGTTTTAGATAAGAATCGATCCATGGACCTACCTTATTTTCATAAAGCCTTTTCGACTCAAAATAAACTCCAGATTTTTTTACTTCCTTAACAAAAGTCGAACGTCCATCAGGTTTTCCGTGTTTGAAGTTGATTACTAAGATTGTGGATGCAGAAGGATGCAAAGCATAATTAGAAAGCCCATCCAATTTTTTCAAACTCTGCGCCTCCTTAACAATTACAACGTTATACTCTGACGTCATCGGAAAACGCTTCGACTCAGCTTCAATGGTTAGTAAGTCCGTCTCCAAGCCATAGAGAACGGTTAAATTAAACTCTCTCTCCGCTTCATTCAAAACGCTACTTTCTATAGCATCACTTATTTTGTCAATGAAATACTCTTCATCTCCAGTCAACAAATAAATAGGCTTGAAAGCCTTATTTTTAATGTCTCGAATTATTTGTTCGAATTCCAATGGGACTCTTTACTTTTGTGAATAATAGATGAAAACACTCAATCTTCCTACTTATCATTTTAGCTTCAAAGAGGAGAACAAAAAAACTAAAATTTTTGATGCCATACGTAAGAAATTCTTAGTTCTTACTCCTGAAGAATGGGTACGCCAAAATGTTGTCCGATTCTTGGTGGAAGAGAAAGGCTTCCCACCAAATTTAATTGCGATTGAAATGGGTTTAAAACTGAATGGACTGCAGAAAAGAGCTGATATTATAGTTTACTCCAAATTAGGCAAACCCATTCTCTTGGTAGAATGCAAAGCTCCGCATGTAAAAATAGATCAAAAGGTATTTGATCAAATTGGGAGATATAACATTACCTTTAAACTTCCGTACCTATTAGTAACTAATGGAATGGAACATTTTTGTGCCCAAATTGATTTTAATAGTAAAGACTTTTCTTTTTTACAAGAAATTCCCGAATATGAAAAACTTGAAGTATAGTCTAGCGCTTTTCTTTTTATTGGCTATTGGCTTATTTACTAATGCTCAACAACAAACAAACTTTGTTGCAGGAGAAATAATTGTAAAAATAAAGCCCAACTACGGAGATAAATGCCAAAAATCTGCCATTCAAATTCCCGAAATTGAACAAGGAATCCAAAAAAGTGCAATTACTGCAGTTCAAAAGCTTTTTCCCAACCATCAACCACCCAAAACTAAAAAAGGTGGTCCCAAATTGGTTGATTTAAGCACCATGTATTCCGTTCAAATTGACCCTTTAGCAGATGTAAAAAAGATACTTGCGCAATTCAATAACATGGAATCGGTAGCCTATGCGGAAGAAAAAGTCATTAACGAATTAACGTATACACCGAACGACACCTTATTGGGCAGGCAGTGGTATATAAGAGCTGTTGATCTTTTCCGTGCTTGGGACATACAGCAAGGAGACACAAGTGTAGTTATTGCTTTCACTGACACAGGCACGGATATCGACCACCCTGACATGGTAGCAAACTATGCATACAATTACAATGATCCGGTAAACGGCATAGATGACGACAACGATGGCTTTATCGACAATTATTTAGGTTGGGATGTTGCGGACAATGATAACGATGCCGGGTTTGAAAATTCAGGACATGGAATAAACGTTGGTGGCTTGATTAGCGCAGTTACCGATAACGTAACCGGACTAAGTGGAGCAGGTTTTAAAACTAAGTTACTGCCAGTAAAAATTGACCAATCATCTACCGGAATATTAACTTCAGCGTATGAAGGAATTGTATATGCAGCTGACCATGGTGCCTTTATTATCAATAACTCTTGGGGAGAGACAGTATATCGACAATATGCACAAGAAATTATTAATTACGCAGCACTGAACAAGGGGTGTTTAATTATTGCTGCTACGGGCAACAACAAATTTGAAAATCGATTTTATCCAGCGGCTTATGACAACGTACTTGCCGTTGGTTCGTTAACAACAGCGGATACGGTAAAATCCGACGTGAGAGGCTCTAATTATGGCTACTGGACAGACATTATGGCTCCCGGTGATAACATGCTAACTACAAACGCTATTGGTGGTTATGGAGTCAATGGAGGAACTTCCATGGCCGCGCCGATTGTTGCAGGAATTGCAGGATTGGTAAAAGCGCAATTTCCAAATTATACGTGGCAACAAGTGACAGAGCAAATCATTAATAATGGAAACAACATCGACGCATTTAACGACCCCATTTATGCCGGAAAACTTGGGGCAGGAAGGGTGAATGCATTTTTAGCAGTTACAGACTCTTCCAAACCAGGAATTCTATTTCAAGACAATACAATTTATGACGGAAATGATGAAACGTTTGTGATTGGGGACACGCTGAGAATTGCAGGAACCTTCATGAATTGGCTGAAAGATGCTAAGAACGTTTCAGTCAACATTAGCACTATTAACAATAAACTTCAACCACTCAATAGCACAGCTTTAAACATAGGAAGTTTAAATGCTTTAGATTCATTCTCTATTCGAAATAACCCTGTTGAATTTGTCATTAGCCCTGGTATTGGTTTTGATGAAGAGGTAGAGTTTGAAGTATCTATAACTGCAGATGGCTATAGCAAAAAACAATACTTCTCAAGGATTATTAATTCAGACCTGCTAACCATCCAAGAAAATAACTTAACGGTTACGGTTATTAGTGATGGCGGTCTTGGTTACGCTGCGCCTGATCGGTTAACTGGAGAAGGAATTAAATATAAAAACGGAAGCTCGCTTTTATGGGAAGGAAGTCTTTTGATTGGCTCCGCGAACAATTTTATCGCCAACAAATTTAGAGGGAAAAATGTAAATGATGATGATTTCGAGATAAATGAAGCAATTCGTCCTGTGACCCCTAAATTAGCAGATTTCCAAACCTACAGTTCCTCTAGTTTCAACTCTACTTCGAATGATGGGTTAAAAATTGAGAACAAATGTTACGTTTTTAAGCATTTACAAGCGGAAAACTCTATCATCTATGAATACAAGATTACCAACACCGGCACGGTGAATTACAACAACTTATTTGCAGGCCTTATTTTAGATTGGGACATCGTCAATTTTAATCGAAATAAAATTAATTACGATGCTGCGAGAAAGATGGGGATTAGTTTTGCGACAGACTCTGCTCTATTTTGTGGTGTGAGAGTTTTACTAAGCGATTCCATCCAAGCTACAACCCACTACGCCATCGATAATATTTCAAACAATCAAAGCAGCGTAGACTTATCTGATGGTTTCTCTGATACTGAAAAGATTCAAGTTTTATCAACAAACAGGCACTTTGCTGGTGCCGCAACAACAGAGGGGAACGATATTATTGATGTTAACTCAGTTGGACCTATCTCACTCTCAGCGGGAGAAAAATTTTATGTCAGTTTCTTGATCACCATATCAGATTCACTTGAGAGTCTGCAAACTGAAAGTGACACCATTAAAAATCTTTATAAAAGAATTGCACTTTCTAATCTAGAGGTCCAACAAATTGCTGCTAACAATGAACTCAAGATATACCCGAACCCGGCTTCGAGAATCGTCAATTTAGAACTAAACTTGGCAAAAAAAGAAAAGCTTGACATTACCATTTATGATATAAAAGGTCAAAAAGTATACAATTTGGTTGGCAGCTCTTACAATAGAGGCAAAAGCCGAGTTTTACTAAACAATCTAGATCTTGAAACGGGAATATACATTATCGAAATTGAAGGAGATAATTTGCTATTTCAACAAAAAATTGTGGTTGCTCGATAACTTAGTTTTACGTTCATGAAGAAGTTAAACTCTGTTTTTATAGAAAACCCAACAGCAGGAAGAAGGCTTGTTGTTTCCGACATTCATGGTTGCATTAAAACATTTAAAAAGCTGCTGAAAAAAATTGAGCTCACTAAAAATGACCAGCTTTTTATATTGGGTGACGCAGTAAATAAAGGCCCAAATTCAAGTAAGGTCTTAAATCAGATCTTAAAATTACAACAGGGAGATTACCAAGTATTTTTCATCCGTGGCAATCATGAACAAATCATTTTAAATTGCAAAAAGAAAACACTTGCACAGCGAAAAAGAATGCTAAAAAGTGTCAATGCCCTTGAGCTATTAGAAGGCAAAAAAATCAAAGAAGAATTTGTTGAGTTACTGAAAAAGAGCTACCACTATATTGAAACGGATACTCACTTTTTGGTCCATGCAGGCTTTAACCATCAAGAAAATACTTTCTTAGACATAAAAGCTATGCTCCAAACTCGAAACTTTCAATATCGTGAGCAACTTTTTAAGGGAAAGCAAGTTATAATTGGGCACACTCCAAGTTCAACTAAAAAAATAATGAAAGACATTAAACGACAGAAACCCATCGTTTGTATTGACAACGGATGCATTAATACTAATGAAGTTGGACAAGGAAATTTGTTGTGCTTGGATCTTGACACTATGAAGACTCATACTCAGAAATATACTGAGTGTTAAAACAAAAAAGGCTTCTCGAATGAGAAGCCTTTTTAATTAATATCTTTTAAGAAACTTACATAGCGGAAACATGCTTTGTCAACTTAGATTTTAAGTTAGCGGCCTTTTTCTTGTGTATAACGTTTTTCTTGGCTAATTTGTCAATCATGCTTACTACTTTTGGTAAAGCAGCAGTCGCTTCTTTCTTGTCTTCAGTACCTCTTAATACAGCAATTGCATTACGCGTAGTCTTTGCATAATATCTATTCTGCAAATTTCTTTTTCTTGACTGTCTTATTCTCTTTAATGCCGACTTATGATTAGCCATAGTTTTATTTTTTATTTGCAGTCCGTAGGGGAATCGAACCCCTGTTACCAGGATGAAAACCTGGCGTCCTAACCCCTAGACGAACGGACCATATATTGTTCCAAAAAATTTGGAGTGCAAATGTACTAGAATTTTAAATATTGAAAAACTTTTTTCGTGTTTTTTTTACCACTCTACCTATAAAATTTTAACCCCTTTATTTAAAGAGATATAGCTCGGATAAAAATGAACCTAATTGACTCAAAAAAGGTATGTAAGGCGCTTTAAATCTCAACTAAGAATCTTACCCCTCAAAACTGAACTTAAACCCTACTCGTTTTCCTGTTTTTAATTGCATACCTGATGCTTCGTTTAAAAATTGACCTACAGATATTTCTTGAACGTGCCGATAAGGAGGTGTAAACAAATCAAAATCCATTGAATACAATATTGCTTGCTGAATAATATTTAAAACATCTTGCTCATTCACGGTTTGACTAGTAAAATCATTGTGAATAAAGTTTAGCTGCCGTTTTCCTTCTACAAAAAAGTGATTGTCTTTGTTAATAAAGATTCTTCCAATCAAATACCCACTATCATCGTAACGGTTATACTTCAAAGAGTCAGCTAAGAAGTTATAGATATTTATAATTCCACAGTAACTTCTGCTCTGGTCTTCTTTCAAATAAGTGGTTTTCCAAAGCGCATGAGACTTATCAAAATCAAAAATATTCGTGTGCATGTGGAATAGTATAATGTCCCCACCAATCTGTAATTGGCATTCAAATACTCCTTTTTCTTGGTAAACAATATTTACTCCATCATCAAAATTTGCCGCTTCCTTCACTAAATTCTCTGCAACATTTTTAGAGTTTTCTTTAAACTGCAAGAAACCTGCTAATGTATTTCGGTAAATTTTCTGCTTCAATGAAGCCTTGTTTTTGACAACCTTTACAATTTGACGAAAATCTTCTTCCTCCTTTTCTCCCATAATTAATATGCTTTTGCGAAAATTACCCGTTGCGATGAATGCTTTCCAGTCACCATACATAACCCCTCTTCTTTCTTCGTGGTAAATGGAATACAACGAATTGTTGCTTTCGTTTCTTTCTTAATCAGTTCCTCTGTCTCTGCCGTGCCATCCCAGTGAGCATAAATGAACCCTCCTTTGTCTTTTAGAATGGTTTTAAACTCATCATAGCTGTCTGCTTTATTCGTTTTTTCTTCTCTAAAATCTATTGCTCCTTGCTGTAAATTACTTTGAATATTCTCCAAAAGGTGACCCACTTTATTCGCAATATCTTTTTGCTCGTAGATTTTCTTTTCTAAGGTGTCCCTTCTAGCAAGCTCCAAATTTCCTGCTTCCAAATCACGCATACCCATAGCAATTCTAATTGGCACTCCTTTCAATTCATATTCTGCAAACTTCCATCCTGGCTTCTGAGTGTCTCGGTCATCTAGTTTAACTGAAATTCCTTTTGCCTCAATTTCAGCCTTAATTTCTTTCATTCGAGCAACAACTGTTTCTTTTTGCTCATCTCCCTTGTAAATAGGTATCATCACAACTTGATAAGGAGCTAATTTTGGTGGAAGCACTAAGCCATTATCATCTGAATGAGTCATGATCAGTGCACCCATTAATCGAGTAGAAACACCCCACGACGTTGCCCAAACGTACTCCTGTTTGCCTTCTTTAGTTGCAAATTTCACATCAAATGCTTCAGCAAAATTCTGACCTAAAAAGTGAGAAGTTCCAGCTTGCAATGCTTTCCCATCTTGCATCATAGCCTCAATACAATAGGTATCTTCCGCTCCAGCAAAACGCTCACTTTCTGATTTTACTCCTTGAATTACTGGCATGGCCATCCATTCTTCAGCAAATTTTGCATACACCTCAACCATGGTTTTAGTTTCAGCTAATGCCTCTTCCTTTGTAGCATGAGCTGTGTGCCCTTCTTGCCATAAAAACTCTGCTGTTCTCAAAAATAGCCGAGTTCTCATTTCCCACCGCACTACATTCGCCCACTGATTCACTAAAATTGGCAAATCCCGATACGACTGGATCCAGCCTTTATAGGTACTCCATATAATCGCCTCACTTGTAGGTCTTACAATCAACTCTTCTTCTAGTTTTGCATTCTCATCAACAATTAACTTACCTGGATTTTCAGGATCTGTTTTAAGTCTGTAATGGGTAACAACTGCGCATTCTTTTGCAAAGCCCTCAGCATTTTTTTCCTCCGCTTCAAACAAGCTTTTTGGAACAAAAAGGGGGAAGTATGCATTTTCGTGTCCCGTTTCCTTGAACATCTTATCTAGCTGAGCTTGCATTTTTTCCCAGATTGCATAACCGTATGGTTTTATCACCATACACCCTCTAACTGCCGAGTGTTCAGCTAGTCCTGCTCTACCTACAATCTCATTGTACCATTGAGAATAATCTTCTTCTCGAGTTGGAAGTTCTTTTGCCATTTTGTGGTATAAAATTTGTTTAAATAAAGTAAATCAATAACAAAAGTATCAAAATACTTGATGCTTAAGTTGACGAAAATTTTAAAATAAACGCCATGAAGACGATTCACACACTTACTACCCTATCAATTGTTAGTTTTCTACTTGCAAGTTGTACTGTTTCAAACACACCTTATGTATACGACGATTTTTACTACAATCCTTCTACGGAAACAGTTCAGCAAGCTCGAGTAGACCCTAATTTTTCGAATCAAACCAATTCTCAAACTGGTAATTATAATGATCGATACAATCAGGAGAATAAAACGAATCCAAATGCAACACAATATCAATCTAATTATGCTGAAAAAGGCACACAACAAGTTGACCCCTCAAATCAACAACTAGAGGACGTAGAATATTATGACGCGGATTATGCACAGACATTGCAAACTATTAATGCCCCTGTCAGAAGTTTTAATACCTACGACCCTTACCAAAGAGATCGTATTATGTACACTCAAAATCCTGTTTTCATGGCTCCAAGTGTAAACGGAGGATTTCAATTCTGGGATCCTTTTATGCCAACAACTGGATTAAGTATTGGTTGGAACTCATTTGATGGATGGAATGTTGGGGTAAATGCTGGTTTTGGATTTGGATGCGGTAGAGCTCTTAATCCTTACGCAAGGTTTTATGACCCTTTCTGGGGTAACAACTTCGGTTTCTACGATCCCTTTTGGGGACCACAATTTGGTTGGGGAAATAATTTTGGATGGAACAATCCATGGGCCTGGAACAATAACTTCAACAATTTTGCTTACCAAAATGGCTATAGAAATGGCTTTAATGAAGGAGCATTTAATAACTATAGAAACTATGCTGTTGGTAACAAGGGAACTGGTGGCAGAAGACAAATTGTTGCACCAAGGGGAAATGTAGGATCTAGAAATGTTTCGACCGGTAGCGGAACTCGGCCTTCAAGGCCTGTCAGAGGTGCTCAACCAGACGCAGCCAGAACAAATACAACGACAGCTCCTAGATCAAACGAAGTAAGACCAACTCATCCTACTCCTTCTAATAGAAATGCTCCAGCAGTGGAAAGCAGACCGATTCAATCTAGGCCAAATACAACAACTAGGCCCGCGAGAAGCACTCCTGAAAGATACCAATTGAAGCCTAATAGGCCGCAGCAAACTAGACCGCAACAAACGAATCCAACTCAGTCTAGACCCACAACTCAGCCTGCGAGGCCAGCCACTCGCCCAATTCAGAGTACACCGACTAGACCTATGTACAATAGGCCAGCCCAGCAGTCTCGACCAAATTATACGAGATCTGCAACAAGATTTGCTCCTCAGCAAACTAGACCAGCTGCAAGGCCACAGACTAGACAACAAAGCAGGCCTTCATATAATAAAAGCAGACCAACCTACTCCGCTCCCAGAAGCACAGGCGGCAGTAGCAGAGGCTCAAGCACTCCTTCAAAAGGCGAAACTAGACCATCAAGAAAATAAAAAAGGACGATTATGAAATATATTATAGCATTATTAACCCTCGGAATAGCAAGTACCAGCTTTGCGCAAAATTATTCTGATGCACTGCAGTTTTCTAGAACCGATATCTCCGGATCAGCAAGATTTGTTGCCATGGGAGGATCTTTTGGAGCCCTTGGAGGTGAAATTTCAGGAATATCTGTTAACCCCGGAGGAATTGGCGTATACAGAAACTCAGAGTTTACTATTTCCGCAGGCTTTAACAATTACAATGCACAAACTTCTTTTAGAGGTTTGAACGTAGTAGATGGCCGATTCAGCATGAACTTGCCAAACATTGGCTATGTTGGAAATTATAAAATCAACTCAAATCGTTGGAAAAGCTACTCCTTTGGCATTCTGCACAACAGGTTGAATCATTTTGGCTCGGAACAAAGAGCGTTTGGCAACTCAAGCAACTCCACCTACATTGATCAATATGTCAATATATTAAATCAAAAAGACCCAAGCATTAGTAGTTTAGAAAACTTTGACAACCCATTCAATTTTGGTATCTCACAAGCATGGTGGCTCTCAATGATTGACCAAGTTATAGATCCTAACGATAGAAATTCACTAATTTTTATTCCAAGGATTTATAATACTGATGAGCTAGGAGCAGGGAGATCGATTAAAAACATTGCTCAAACTAGAACATTAGATACTCGAGGAAACCAGGCTGAAACACAATTTGTCTTCGGTGGTAACTTTATGGATAAACTGTATTTAGGAGCTAGCGTTTCGGTACAATCCGTAAATTTTGAGAGAACTTCGAGTTTTACTGAAGAATATACTTACTTTCCAACTGTCACTTCACAAGACACCACTTTGATTGTCGTTTATCAAGAAGATACAAGATTGATTACAGACGGAACAGGAGTGAATTTGAAAGTTGGGGGAATTTATAGAGCGACAGAAGATCTACGAGTAGGACTTTCTCTTCAAACCCCTACCATAATGAGAATGGACGAAGTATTTTCTATTGATGCTAACGCTCAATATGCGGACGGCTTTGAATTTACTGCTGAGTCTGTAGAATCACCTTTCAGCTACAGACTGCGAACACCAGCAAGACTAACGGCTAGTTTAGCCTATATTATTTTACAGCGAGCAGCTGTAAATGTTGACTATGAATATATCGATTATTCTACTGCTTTTTTTAACGATAGAAAAGAGTTAAAGAACGACTATTCTTCCCAAAACATAGAGATTCAAGACATTCTAACTAACGCTCATCATGTAAGAGTTGGAGCAGAATATAAGTTCAATCCAATTGTAGTTAGAGTAGGTTATAGTTACGAAAGCAGCCCTTATGACCCTGAATTTTCAATTTCTGACGAAAGTAGAAACACCTACTCATTAGGTGGAGGGTTTAGAAATAATAATTTTAACTTTGATTTAGGAATAAATTGGAGACAGATGGGACTGAATGAAAGGTTTTACAGTTCAGCTGGCGCTGTTGCAACCATAGAGGAAACAGAAACCAACGTAGTTTTTACTTTTGGTTGGAGATGGTAAAAATTTAATAAAGAAACTAAAAAGGGGAATGCTTGAGCATTCCCCTTTTTAGTTTCTGTTAAGTATACAGTTAACGTCTTTGTCTTTCCATGTAAACTTTATCTCCTTGCTTAGGTTCGTCGCCTTCATACATCCCATTGTTCTTAAACAATTTATTATACTTAATTCCATATTTCTGTGAAATATCCCACATGGTTTCTCCTGTTCTCACGATGTGATATTCTTCTTTAGCCTTTGAGCGTTTAGGTTGTAAGAATAATACTCCTTCATCAAACAACTCCTCATCTTTCACTATATCATTGTACTTATACAATTGCCATGTTCCCATATCAAACTCTTCAGCGATCTTTTCAAAGCTATCTTCAGGCCTTACCTCAATAAATTTAATATTGTTCTCGTGCACCTGAATAATATGACTGCCCTTTTTCTTTGAGTTAGCAACTACTTGAACATCTTCCTCTTTCTTCTCTTTTGCAGATTTTCCTGGTTTTACTTTATCATACTTTGCTAAATCGTTCTCCTCAATAATTCGAATCAACAATTCAGGATATTTTGGGTTTGTAGCATAACCTGCTTCTTTCAAACCTTTTGACCACCCTTTATAATCTGTGGTTTTTAATTCAAACAAAGCCGCATATCGCTTTCTTTTCAAAAAATCAGAATGATCTTCAAAAGACTCATAAGCAGAACTGTACTTTCTAAAACATTCATCCTTAGAATCGTCATCTTGAATAAAAGTTCGACCATTCCAGCTGCTGTGACACTTAATTCCGAAATGATTATTTGCATATCTCGCCAATGGACTATTACCATCTCCAGACTCTAAAATTCCTTGAGCTAAAGTAATACTAGCAGGAACATCGCTATGATGCATTTCCTTTATGGCCGCATCTTTATACATCTCAATGTACTCTAAACGAGTAATTCGCTTACTTGCCGGCTGTGAGAATGCAGCGTTTGTCGCTGCAAATACTAAAATGATGATGATTAATTTTCTCATACCTCAAATGTATTGAGTTTGAAGTCTTCCGTTGCAGTCAGTTGATTAAAGTATTAACAATGCTTTATTCATTAGTAGGTTCAATTTCCTTGCAGTCCCCCAGTGTGGATAACTAAAATTTTAGTTCCTCTCTTAAATTGATTTTTCTCGATTAAATCAAACAATCCAAACATCATTTTTGACGTATAAATTTTGTCTAACTCAATTCCATACACCTCAAAAAAATTAGACATAAACTCCAACTGTTGAAGCTTAGTCTTTCCATATCCTCCAAAATGATAATCTAATTGAAGTTGAACATTTTTTAGCTGTTCTTTAGAGCAGTATTGCTTCATTTCATCCAAGATAAAACTTCCTCCTTTCAATGCAGAAAACACATGAAGTTGTTGATTTTTAGACTGCCTACAAATTCCGGTAGCTGTAGTTCCTGTGCCTGCCGAAATAGCAATTACATCAAAACTTTGATCTACCTCTGCAATAATTTCTTCACATCCCTGAACTCCTAACTCATTTGCACCACCTTCCGGAATTAAATAGAATACACCAAATCGATACCTCAGTTCTTTAATAAATTGCACCTCATTTTTCAACCTATATTGCGCCCGACTTACAAAATGGAGTTGCATTCCATTTTCTTTAGCCTGAATCAACGTTTTATTCTCAATACCTTCATCTCCTCGAATTACGCCGATGGTCTGCATTCCTATAAGTTTACCTGCAGCAGCAGTAGCCGCTATATGATTAGAATATGCTCCCCCAAAGGTTACTATCTTTTTAAGTCCTTGCTTCTCTGCTGCAGCGATATTGTACTTGAGCTTGCGCCATTTGTTTCCCGAAATTTCAGAATGAATTAAATCATCTCGTTTTAGCCAAAGTTCAACCCCGTGTTTTTTTAAAAACACTGAATTGAGCTGTTGAATAGGACTTGGTAGATTAAAAAAATTCATATTGTCAAAATTGAATAAAAATGAACCAAATTGTGCTTTTAGAGTTCCTTAGTTTTACAGTTTATGGAAGGCTTTTCAATTTTTGACAAATACGACAAGGAAGATTACTATCTTAGTAAGGAAGGATATGTAGTATTTACTGCTAAATACCATCTCAAAAGAGGGTATTGCTGCAAGAATGGTTGTAAGCATTGTCCTTACGGATTTGTGAAAAGTAAAGGTCGAATTATCAAAAAGTAGAATGCTCAAAAGGCAAAATTAGTAGGAATTATGAAAACAACTGCATTATCATTCAAAGCGCAAATTTTACAGGGAATACCGACTGAACTGCCGGAAACAAAAACAGTCAATCCCAAAATCAATCATGCTCCGGTAAGAAAACAAATCCTAACTAATCCTGAAAAAAAGCTTGCACTGAGAAATGCTTTGCGTTATTTTGATAAAAAGAACCATACAACGTTAGCAAAAGAGTTTGCAAAGGAATTAGATGATTACGGTAGAATTTATATGCATCGTTTTAGCCCTGATTATGAAATAAAATCGAAGCATTTTGAGGATTTCCCTCATCAATCGAAGCAAGCAGCAGGAATCATGCTAATGCTCTCGAATAATTTGGATCATGCGGTAGCACAGCATCCGCACGAATTAATTACATACGGCGGTAATGGGGCTGTTTTCCAAAATTGGGCACAATACCTTTTGTGCATGCAGTATTTAGCTACCATGAATGATGAGCAAACATTAGTAATGTATTCGGGTCATTCTATGGGTCTCTTCCCTTCCCACAAAGACGCCCCAAGAGTTGTGGTTACCAACGGAATGATGATACCTAATTATTCGAAACCTGATGATTGGGAAAAATTCAATGCTCTTGGAGTAACTCAATTTGGTCAAATGACCGCAGGCTCATTTATGTACATTGGCCCTCAAGGAATTGTTCATGGAACTACCATTACGCTGCTAAACGCGGGAAGGATGATTTCTGAAGAAGGTTTAGGAGGTAAATTATTTGTTACTGCCGGCTTAGGAGGCATGTCAGGTGCTCAACCAAAAGCAGCTAAGATTGCTGGAGCAGTTAGCATTACTGCAGAAATTAATGCAAAAGCGACTCATACAAGACATTCGCAAGGTTGGGTTGACGAAGTATTTACAGACTTAGATGAATTATTAGTAAGAACAAAACAAGCTCAAGATAACAAAGAGGCTGTTTCTTTGGTCTACCAAGGAAATATAGTCGAGCTTTGGGAAAAGTTAGTGACCGAGAACTTTAAAGTTGACTTAGGGTCTGATCAAACTTCTTTGCATAATCCTTGGGCAGGAGGATATTACCCAGCGGGTTTTGCCCTTGAAGAGGCCAACGAAATGATGGCAAATGAACCTGCACGATTTAAAGAAGAGGTTCAAAAAACCTTAAGAAGGCATGTAGTTGCGGTTAATACACTAAGCGAAAATGGTATGTATTTTTTCGATTATGGAAATGCATTTTTATTGGAGTCGAGCCGAGCAGGAGCAGATATAATGGACGGGTTAAATTTCAAATATCCATCTTACGTGCAAGACATAATGGGACCAATGTGTTTCGATTTTGGATTTGGACCATTTCGATGGGTATGTGCCTCCAATGACCAGAAAGATCTTCAAATTACGGATAGAATTGCGGGTGACGTTTTGGAAGAAATGTCGAAAGAAGCACCAAAAGAGATTAAACAGCAAGTTGAAGATAACCTAAAATGGATTAGAGCTGCAGAAGAAAACAAAATGGTTGTTGGTTCGCAAGCGAGAATATTGTATGCAGATGCAGAAGGTAGAATGCGAATTGCAAAGGCTTTCAATAATGCAGTAAAATCTGGTGAGCTTTCAGCTCCTATTATTTTAGGTCGAGATCATCATGATGTATCTGGAACAGATTCACCATACCGTGAGACCTCTAACATATATGACGGCTCTCAATTTACGGCAGACATGGCTATCCAAAATGTAATAGGAGACTCATTTAGAGGAGCAACTTGGGTTTCTATTCACAACGGTGGAGGTGTTGGATGGGGTGAAGTTATTAATGGCGGTTTCGGCATGTTGATAGATGGTAGCAGTGACTCTGAACGAAGATTGACATCTATGCTACATTGGGATGTAAATAATGGAATTGCAAGAAGAAACTGGGCAAGAAATGAGGGTGCTACTTACGCCATTAAACGAGCAATGGAGATGGAACCCAATTTAAAGGTTACCATTCCTAATTTAGTAGACGATGTAGACTTAGAAAACTTGCTATGAGTAAATACGACGCAAATAACATTACTTGGAAACAGCATGGAATAGGATTTGGAATCTTTATTTACATCCTAAACACGTTTGTCATCCCTTATTTTAGTGATCAAGAAGTCACATTGGAGTCCATCTTATTCATGATTCCGATTTGTATAGCTGCGGGCTTTGCTTTTGGCAGATTCAAAAAGTGGCATGGTGAAAGGAATAGTTAACTAATGCATTCCCATTACCTTATTCATAAACCTTACGGCTACCTCAGCCAATTTGTAAACAATGGACCTGAGCAAGGCAAGAAAAAATTGTTAGGCGAATTGCATGATTTCCCAAAAAGAATAATGGCAATTGGAAGACTAGACGAACCATCGGAAGGTTTGCTACTATTGACTACTGATGGCATGATGAGTGAAATGGTTCGAGGAAAAAAGGTAGAAAAAGAATATTTTGCACAAGTTGATGGTTTAGTTGACGAAGAAGCAATTCGCTTACTAGAAAACGGTATTGAGATTGGTTTTCATGGTAAAAAGTATACCACTAAACCATGCATGGTTAAAAGCATTGATGACCCTAATTTCCCAGACAGAACTCAAAAAATTCGTGATCTAAAACATGGACCGACTTCCTGGGTTTCCATAACACTTAAAGAAGGAAAATTTCGCCAAGTAAGAAAAATGACGGCAGCTGTTGGGCTGCCCACATTACGTCTAGTCAGGGTGCGAATTGGCAACTACAAAATGAAAGACTTTAATTCCGGAGAAGTTATTCCATTGGAAAAAATTGAAGTTTAACTTCTTCTAGATCTCCGATCGAATGCAGTATTTCTAGTGTGCGTTTCAATTAACCTTATTTGCTCTTCTTTAACTTTAGGGTGCTTTCTGTGACCCCATATCTTATCTCTCGCTTTCTTTGATGCTGCCTCAAAATCGATAATAGGACTTGGATAATCTGTGCCTAACGTAAAACCGTACAATTGTTGTTCCATAGGCGTTAGCTGCCACGGTTCATGAATAAATTCAGAAGCCAACTCTCTTAATTCAGGAACCCATTTTTTAATAAACGCCCCCTCCTCATCATTATCTTTTGATTGCTTCACAGGGTTATAAATTCGAATTGTATTTATCCCCGTGGTTCCTGCTTGCATCTGAATTTGAGGATAATGAATACCAGGCTCGTAATCTAAAAAATTTCGCCCCAAGTGAGAGGAGATCAATCGCCAATCTAAATCCAAATGATGACATGCAAACGAAACCAACATGGCTCGCATTCTAAAATTAATCCAACCTGTACTAATCAATGCTCTCATATTCGCATCTATCATAGGAAAACCGGTTCTCCCTTCCTTCCATGCTTTTAGTTTTTTAGGGTCATTTTCTCGCGCTAAGAACTCATAACCTCTATTGATGCACTTCTTTTCATAGGCTACTTCCACTTCGAATTTTTGGATAAAATGACAATGCCACTTCAACCGCATGATCATATTTTCAAAGCTGCGGGAATACTTTTTCCTATTTGGATGAAAATGCACGTAGTGTAAGACTTGACCTACACTTAGATTACCCCATGTTAGGTAAGGTGAAATCCTGCTGCATGATTTTCTACTCAGCAAAGGCTTTGAAATGTGACTGCTATAATTTTTACCCCTGTCATTGCAAAAAGATTGTAAATATTTCCATGCGCTCTTTTCACCATAAGGCTGAAAGCTGTCTGGCAATTCATCTATTCTTTCTTCTAATTCAGGTGATAATGGAAAGTCATTTTGAAATACTAGGCTCTCTTTGTGCTTGTAAGTATTTTTAATGGGCTCTTCGCTCATGGTTTCATTCCACATTTTGTCCCAACCATTTCTATTTTTAATTCCACGAACAATTGCGTCACGCTGAAATTCTTGCCAGGCAACACCGTTGAAAGTAAATAATTTTTTTACCGATTTATCTCGATTCCAAGTGACCTGCACTCCACTTTCCTGATAGCTAAACACCTTCTTTACTTTAAATTGACCCAGAATACGTTGAAACCCTTCCATCGCGTTGCAATGCATAATTATCACCTGTTGATTAAATTTCAGCATACTTTCATTCATGACCTGAATACTGCCATAAATAAATTGCAAGTGCCTTTCGGAAGTTGCCGAGTGATTTAACAACTCAGGTTCGAAAAAGTAAACGGTTATATATGGTAATTCGCTTTTTTCAGCAGCATGAAAAGAATACTGATCCCTTAGTCTCAAATCTTTTTTTAGCCAAACCACATTTATTTGTTGTTTTTTCATCGAAAAGAGAACCTCCACGCAAATAAAAAGTTTCATTTTTTCTCAAATGAAATAATAAAGCGAGATTTTTCAGTGATTACTCACTTACAATGAAATCAAAAAAAGAACTTATTCTTGAAACTGGCCTTGAACTTTTTGCCAAAAAAGGTTTTACTGCAACTAGCAAATCTAACATTGCAAAAGTAGCAGGTGTTTCTGAAGGACTAATTTTTCGACACTTTTCCAATAAGAACAGCTTGTTAGAATCCATAATAAATCTTGGAAAAGAAAGAAGTATCATTATCTTTGAAGGAATATCTGAAATTCAATTACCCATAGAGAAGCTAAAATACATTCTCCAAACCCCTTTCAAAATTCCGACAGACGAATATCCTTTTTGGAAATTACTTTACGCTATAAAATGGCAATCCGACAATTACGACGAAGAAATTTCACATCAATTGAAGTCGAAAGTGGTTGATATTTTCAACCAACTGAAATACCCCAATCCAGAAATAGAAGCAGAATTTGTTATGATGCTTTTTGATGGAATGGCAACAGCAGTGATATTAAAAAACATGAATGAAAGTAAGGCTATCGAAAATTTGATACTTGCTAAATACAACATAATCTCATAAAAATGAACAAAGTGATTCTCATAACTGGAGCTTCTTCCGGCATTGGAAAAGAAACCGCCAAGAAATTAATATCCGAAGGGCATACAGTGTACGCTGCTGCAAGAAGAGTTGACAAAATGGAAGACTTGGTAAAACTTGGCGCAAAATCAATAAAAATGGACATTACCGCCGATGCTGATATTAAAAATGCTGTAGACACAGTTTTGAAAGCGCAAGGTAAAATTGATGTTCTTGTAAATAATGCGGGCTATGCAATTTACGGAGCAATGGAAGATACCTCAATTAAAGACGCACGAAGACAGTTTGAAGTGAATCTATTTGGATTAGCGCGTATAACCCAATTGGTATTACCAAACATGCGAAAGGAAAAGTCCGGTACCATCATAAATATGAGTAGCATGGGCGGCAAGATGTATATTCCCTTTGGTTCATGGTACCACGGAACAAAACATGCGTTAGAGGGCTGGTCTGATTGTTTGCGGACTGAGCTAAAAGACTTTGGAATAAAGGTAGTTATTATCGAACCTGGTGGGATTAAAACTGAATTTGATGATGTAATGCTTGAACCTATGATCGAAAGGTCAGGCAAAGGACCTTATGCTGAATTGACAAAAAAAGTAGTAAAAGGCGTAACAGACACATACCATAGCGATAAGGCTTCTCATCCAATGGTAATTGCAAACTGTGTTTCAAAAGCGGTGAATTCAAAAAAACCAAAAACCAGATATAGAGCGGGCTACATGGCAAAACCAGCCGTATTTATTCGCACCTTTTTAGGTGATAAAGTTTGGGATTGGATCATAATAAAAGCAGCATAAAATGATATTAAAACCACTTAAAATGATTGGGTTAACTATTGGAGGAATTATTCTATTACTCATAATTGTGGGAGTACTATTTGTAAACTTAAGTCCTGAATTTGGAGGAAAGCACAGCAAAAAGGATGTTGAACGGTACTCAGGCTCTAACCATTACAAAGAAGGGAAATTCGTGAATATAAAAGCTACTAACATGGACATGAGTTTTAGTCAAACTATGAGCACGTTAGTTGACTTTATAAAAGGTACTGCTAATTCGGAACCAGATTTCGAACTCCCTGTTGAGAAAGTTGATTCTTTGGGTTAGGAGCAAAATGACAGCACAAATCGATTGTTTTGGTTTGGACACCCCTCATTTCTTTTAAAGTTAGATGGAAAAAATATTCTACTAGACCCAATGCTTGGGGAAGTTCCTGCGCCAAATCCTTGGTTAGGGGGAAAAAGATATTCAAAAGAGCTTCCAATAGAAATTCAAAAATTACCCAGAATTGATGCAGTATTAATTTCGCATGACCACTACGATTATTTAGACTTCGGAAGTATTCAATTACTGAAAGACAAGGTAAATCAATTTATGGTACCTCTTGGTGTTGGAGCGCACTTAAAAGCTTGGGGAATTGAAGAAACCCGAATTCAAGAATTTGATTGGTGGCAAGAAATTACTTACGATCACATTGACCTTATTTTCACCCCTTCTCGTCATTTTTATGGGCGTGGTTTAACGGATCGGTTTTCTACACTTTGGGGCAGCTGGGTAATTAAGGGAAAAATCAAAAACCTATATTTCAATGGTGATATTGGCTACGGCGAACATTTTAAGGAAATTGGAGAGAAATTTGGACCCTTTAATTTTGCTATGATGGAATGCGGACAGTACAATGATAAATGGGCAGACATACACATGATGCCTGAGGAAACTGTGCAAGCCGCAGCAGATATAAATACAAAACAAACTATGCCTATTCACTGGGGTGCTTTTACTTTAGCCCTTCATACATGGAAGGATCCAGTAGAACGTTTCACTGCAGAAGCGCAACAAATTGATTTGAGTTTCATCATCCCAAAAATTGGAGAAGAGATTGATTTAAATGAGCTAGAGGTTGAAAGTAGTATGTGGTGGTAAAAGTAGAATTACTACAATCCTTGAATGCATTCCAGTCAAGTTGAGAATAGTAAATCACGTAAGGCGAAGCAACGCTAAGCCTTTTCAGTGAGCTCAGCAATGGCATCTGCGACCAAAAAACCTCCGGTCCAAGCTGCCTGAAAGTTAAACCCTCCAGTATAGCCGTCAATATTTAATACTTCTCCTGAAAAAAACAGATTCGGAATTAGTTTACTTTCCATTGTTTTCATGTTCACTTCTTTCAACTTTACACCACCTGAGGTAACAAACTCTTCTTTAAAGGTTGTTTTGCCATTGGCAGTGTAATCATCTTTTGACAGCAATTGAATTAATTTTTCAATTTCTATTTTTTTCAAATCAGCCCAACGCTTTTTACCGTCAATTTCTCCTTTAGCCAATAAGTATTTCCAAAAGCGGTTTGGAAAACCTTCAATTTTAGTATTCAAAAGCTGCGCGCGCGCTTTTGATTTTCGAAGAGAATGGACCAAGTCTTTTCCATTTGATATCCATTCCACCTCATAATTGAATTGATATGATCTGTCAAATAAATAGTGAGCAGCTTTCGCCGACAACTTTAAAATTCCGGGGCCACTCATTCCCCAATGCGTCAATAAAACAGGCCCGTATTCCTCATACTTTGTTCCTACTATTTTAACATTTGCATCTAGAGCCAAACCCATTAATTGGTTAGAAGCATGCTTTTTTAAATTAAATGTAAAGAGACTGGGTATCGGGTTTACAATAGAATGACCTAATTCGGTTATCCATTGGTAGTGCTTTAATTTAGAATTACCTCCCACTGCTAAAACTACATAATCAGCACGTAATTTTTCTTTATTCGTGGTAATCGAAAATCCATCTTGCTGCTTCTCAACCTGCAATACTTCGGTTAACAATTGGACCTTTATTCCATATTTATCAACTCCCTTCTGAAAACAGTTAATAATTGTTTGTGAAGAGTTTGAGACAGGAAACATCCTTCCGTCCTCTTCCATTTTTAATTCTACACCTCGTTGTGAAAACCAGGTAATTGTATCACCTGTCATAAAAGTATGAAATGGCCCAAGTAATTCTTTTTCACCTCTTGGATAAAATTTTGATAATTCTTTTGGCACAAAACAAGCATGAGTTACATTGCATCTTCCACCACCACTAATTTTAACCTTTGACAATGTCTTTGTGGTCTTCTCCAAAATTACAACCTCCACATTTTTAGCCTTTTCAGCAATATTGATAGCTGAAAAATAACCTGCAGCTCCCCCTCCAATTACCACAATTGTTTTTACCATATTTCAAAGAAACTTAAAGCAATTCACTTATTACAAAAAGAAATGAAGGCATTTCTATATTTTTACGGCACATTATGAGATTTCTGCTATTTTCATTTTTATCGGTATTTATTGTACTCAATTCATTTTCACAAGAGCTGACGTTTCTTGGAGAAGAAAACATTATCATCCAAAATGTAGAAGCCGAGGTAGAATTAATAAACTTACCTGCAAATTGTTCTACCTGTGAAGCTACAATTAATGCCACCAACGCTCAATTAGATGTCAATGAGCATGGAGAGAGTAGCATTATCCTTTCACTCGATCAAACAACCGAATTGACAGTTTCTACAGGCACCGAAACGTTAACCTCGAAAATAGAAGTAATTCCACTTTGGCTTTCCATTATTCCACCGTTGTTGGCAATTATTCTCGCTTTGGTTTTTAAAGAAGTGGTTACTTCACTAATTATTGGAATTTTCTCTGGAGTTCTAATCACTCAGTTTTATTCAACCTCGTTTTTTCCCGCTTTGCTTCTATCGTTCACTAAAACGATAGATACTTACATATTGAATTCGTTAAATGACTCTGGTCATTTATCCATTATTGTGTTTTCAACCTTAATAGGTGGAATGGTAAGTGTGATTTCGAAAAACGGCGGAATGCAAGGAGTGGTAAATAGAATATCAAAGTATGCTACAACCGCTAAAAGTGGTCAACTCGCTACTTGGTTCCTAGGCATTGCTATTTTCTTCGACGATTACGCAAATACCTTAATCGTGGGCAATACTATGAGACCTATTACTGATCGACTAAATATATCTCGAGAGAAATTAGCCTATTTGGTTGACTCTACAGCAGCACCAATTGCAGCGATTGCATTTATAACTACTTGGATTGGGGCTGAGCTAGGTTATATTGAAAGCGGAATCGAAACCATTGAAGGACTGAACGAAAGCGTGTACTCTATATTCATATCTTCTCTAGCGTATTCTTTCTACCCCATTTTTGCATTAATTTTTATGCTCATTCTTATTTTAAGAGAAAGAGATTTTGGCCCAATGTACCATGCCGAGAAACAAGCAAGACTTGGACATAATGAAGACAAACAAGTGGTGACCAAAAATGAAGATTTAGACGAATTTACCGCTCAGGAGGGTATTGAACATAAAGCTTACAATGCAATCATCCCTGTTGCTGCAGTTATCATCGGAACCATTATTGGTTTAATTCATACCGGTTGGGATCAATCTGTTATGGATGATAATATGCTTTCATTTGGCAGAAAAATTTCGACAATTATTGGTAATGCAGACTCGTATAAAGCATTGCTTTGGTCTTCTTTAGCGGGTCTTTTTACCGCGATCGCGCTATCTGTTGCCCAAAAACTAGTGAGTATTCATCAGGCTGTAAATGCTGCAATTGGAGGTTTTAAAACGATGCTTACAGCTATAATTATTCTGGTTCTAGCTTGGTCACTTGCCTTAGTCATAGAAGATCTGCACACTGCAGATTTCCTAACCTCTACTATGTCTGACAATGTCAGCCCATATTTTATCCCCACGTTAACTTTCTTATTAGCAGCAGTTGTTGCGTTTTCTACGGGTTCTTCATGGGGAACAATGGCGATTCTTTATCCTTTAATGTTACCTTCTTCTTGGGCAATTTGCTTAGCTGCAGGAATTCCTGAGGCTGAAACACTTTCTATATTTCACAATGTTGTTGCCTGTGTTTTAGCAGGTGCAGTCCTTGGAGATCATTGCTCTCCTATTTCAGACACCACTATTTTAAGTTCCCTAGCTAGTTCTTGTAACCACATAGATCATGTTAGAACTCAAATGCCATATGCATTAACTATCGGCGCTGTGGCAGTTGTTTTCGGCACAATTCCAGCCGCTTATGGAGTTCCATTTTGGATTACAGTGCCTGCAGGTATCCTTACCCTGTATCTAGTTATCGGCAAGTTTGGAAAGAAAATTGATGTTTAATTCCACTTTAGACTTAATAACGAGTTAACACCAAAGGGTTAATAACTTCAGAAATTCCGCCTTAATATCTCTCTACTCTTTAGATAGCTTTGAAAGGTAAGTTTTCAACACCATGTTGAAAAGTGTGCTTTTAACTAAAGTAGATTAACCATGGCCAAGATATTCCTAATTAGCATGAACATTATAATTGTATTTGCACTAAAGATATTTTTTGGTGGCGATGTAAAAATCGAACAGAAAATGCAGGAGACAATTAAACCTGGAGAAACGTTGAATGTCACATTAGAAATCACTAAAGGAGAACGAGAAGGATTTGCAAAATGGCAACAAACGCTACCTAGCGGATTCGTTGCAAGCTCTGTGGAAATGAACGGCGCAACTTTCTCATTTAAAAATCAAGAAATAAAGGTAATATGGATGGAAATGCCAAAGGATGAAACTTTTACCATTCAATATAAAATAGAGACTATTGAAAGTCTGCAAGGAGAGTATAACTTGAGTGGCAAATTTTCATTTATCGAAGAAAATGAAAGAAGAGATATAAATTCTGAACTATTCATTTTAACAATAGATGGATATGTAAAAGCAGATAACTCTGCAGCTGAAAACAAAACAGAATTAAACCAGGAAGACAGTTCCAATCTTGAAATTGCATATGCTAAAAATCCTGAATCAACGGAACAAGCCTCAGAAAGTAGCGAAAACAAAACGACAACAGATAATTTTAAAATTGCCGGTTCCAAGAGTAAATCGTCAAAAGCCAAGTCTTCGAATGCAATAACAGATCAAACTGCGGATAATAACTTAATATCAATTAGTAGAGAAGTTAAACACATAAAAGATGGAACCTATGAAGTTACCTTAAAGTTTAATAAAAGTGATTTAGCAAGTTTCGGAAAAGTAGAAGATTACTTGCCACCTAATTACAGTGCTTCTGAATTAGAAAGTGAAGAAGGAATTTTTAGCTTTAAAAACAACGTGATGAAAATCTTATGGATGACCCTTCCAGAAAACAATGAATTTGAGGTTAAATATGCCTTACAAAGCACTCCTGACGGTCTTGATAGCGCCATCATTCACGGAGTATTTTCTTATCTTAATAAAGACAAATCGAATCAAACTGATGTAGCGCCAACAAAGCTCAGGAACTTCTTAGTTGAAGAACAGATAGCAGATGCGAATACAGAAAATACTTCCCCAAAAAGTGATCAAGAAATCGTAGATGATGAAAATCTGAATGAAGAAGTACTTGCGGAGACATCAGAGTTAGTAAACACACAATCAACTGAAAACAGTAATATTCAAGCCTCTAACCTGAATTCCGATGATGAGGTAGTGGCAAATATTACAAATATACCTGCACCGGAAACTGCTATAGCTTACAAAATTCAAATTGCTGCTTCTCACAAAGAAGTAAATCAACAATATTTTATCGAAAGACACAATATAAAAGAACTAGTTACAATAGAATTTCATGAAACTTGGTACAAGTATACTGTTGGTTCATTTCCCGCATATAAGGAAGCAAGAGATAAAAGAAACCAAGTTTGGGCAGAAAACAACAAGATAAACGATGCCTTTGTAACTGCTTATAATTCAGGAGAACGCATCTCTGTGCAGGAAGCATTAATGATTAGTAAACAAAAGTGGTTCAAATAATCTTATTAAGAAAATAAGAATTATCTTTAACCCTGAATTGTTTAATACAGAATGAAACATTATTTACTCAGCATAATTTTTATTTTAACAATTAGTGTTGTTAAAAGTCAGGACATTGACGCTGATAAAGAAAGTGATTTGAATGTTACCAAAGCTTATGGACCAACTGTTGGCGCTGGTATCGGTACCATTGCAATTTATGGGGACTTGAACGATAGAAATTATGGTTCCCCATTCGCATCAAATATAGGATACAACGTATATATATTGCAACCAATTAGTCAATCTTTTAATGTCCGATTTAACTTCTTCTTGGGTAAAGTGAGAGAGGAAGAGCGTTCGTTGCAAAGGAACTTAAACTTTGATACTGATATACGCTCAGCTTCTATCCAAATGGAATATAATTTTGATGCCCTTCTCCGTGAGGACCGCTCTATAACTCCATTTGTTACAGCCGGTTTTGAAGTAATTGAATTTAACCCAAAATCTGACTTAACAGCAAATGGCGGTGAACCTTATAACTATTGGACCGATGGAACTATTCGGAGCGTTTCAGAAAATTCTGTATCCGCGAATCAAGCGAATATAATTCAACGGGATTATATTTACGAAACAGACATTAGAGAAACCGGTTTTAACAATAGTACAACGTACGCAGAAAGATCTTTTTCCATTCCTTTAGGAGCCGGGTTGAATTTTCATCTAACGGATCAAGTAAACTTTAGGTTTGAAAGCATTTTTCATTTAACATTTACAGATTACATAGATGGAGTGACAAGAAGCACTAAAACTAACTTCTTAGGCGATAAACCGGCTAATGGACAGAACGATCACTTACTCTACAACGGAATATCAGTCAATTATAACTTTAAAAAAATTCAGCCAGCGGATAACTTAAATGTTGTTAACGAAGAAGCTTTTGATTTCTTAGCTAGTGGAAATAGTGAAGATTATGACAGTGATGGAATAATTGACCTTATTGATTTGTGTCCTAACACTCCACCTGACATTGAAGTAGACACCAATGGATGTGCTATTGATACTGATAGAGATGGTATTGCAGACTATCTAGACGAAGAAATCAATTCAGAGTACCCACAATTTGCAAATGACAAAGGTGTATCTATGACCGATGAAATGATTTATAAATCATATATGAGTTTTAAAGATTCAACATTGGAATTTGCAGAGATAATACAAAGAGATTTTACGGGAAATTCGATTACCGAATACACAAAAACATATAAAAAATATAGAATTAAGATTGGAGAGTACAATCGAGGTGAAGAACCTGAAAACCTTAACACCCTTCTTAGTATTTCAGACTTGAAAAAAGTAGACCAAGGAGATAAGTCGATTTACACCGTTGGAAACTACAAGACACTAAAAGAAGCTAATTTGAGGGTACAAATCCTTAAAAACAGTGGATTTGAATCAGAAGTTGTAAAAAGAGATCCATCAGGTAGTATTACGACAATTAACGAACAAGAGCAAGAAATACTAGCCATTGAAGCAAAAACAATTCAAAAAAATACTGCTTCTTTAGCAAAAGAAGAAGGATTAGCATTTAGGGTTCAATTAGGCGCTTTCAGGATAAAGCCAACAAGTGCAAAGTATAAAAATATTCCTGACCTATTCATCATTGAGAGTGATGGAATATATAAATATATGTCAGGTTCATTTCAAACTTTTCAAGAAGCTGCCAAGCACAAAATCAGAATGGTAGTTGCAGGTTTCGAAGGAGGTTTTGTTGTAGCTTATAAGGATGGGCAAAGGGTCAAGTTAAACACCGTTGGTGTAAAGCAAATTGAGTCTAATCCATTAATTGGTAAATAGCGCCGTCAATACATCCAATATTCATTTTAAAACATTAGTCAATAGCTTAACGTTAATCAACGTCGTTTCCATCGTGTAATATTTACATTTGATGTATTAAGATTAATAATATGAAAAAAATAAGCCTTACTTTCTGTTTCTTATTCGTGGCAATATTTGGAACTTTCGCTCAGCAGAAAACCGAAAAACAGCTAAATACAGATTCTGTCCAATACGATAAATTTGGAAAATTACTGTATACAGTAGTTAACCATTACGTAGATAGCGTTGATAGCGAAGAGTTAGTTGAAAATGCAATTATAGGAATGCTTAAAGAGCTTGACCCTCATTCTGTATATATTCCAGAAAAAGAAGTAAACCGAATGAATGAACCTCTTGAGGGTAATTTTGAAGGAATCGGAATCCAATTTAACATTTTAAATGATACACTTGTTGTGGTTGCTCCTATTTCCGGTGGGCCTTCCGAAGAAGTTGGGATTGCTTCTGGTGATAAAATAATATTTGTTGGAAAAGAAAACATTGCAGGAACTGGATTGCAAAACAGTGATGTTCAGCGATTATTGAGAGGAAAGAAAGGAACTGTAGTTGAAGTGCTGATAAAACGAAATGGAGAAAACGACCTCCTGCCATTTGAAATCAAGAGGGATAAAATTCCAATCTACAGTATAGATGCATCTTACATGGCTTCGCCTGAAACAGGATACATAAAGGTGAATCGATTTGCGAGAACTACAATGAGGGAATTTGTGCAAGCTATCGATACATTAAAAAGAGACGGAGCAAGAAATTTAATTTTAGATTTACGCGGCAATGGTGGTGGATATTTAACTACAGCCTTTCAACTAGCTGATCAGTTCTTAGGTGCAGGTAAAATGATCGTATATACTGAAGGCGAGAAGCAAATTAGACAAGAGTATAAAGCCACAAGAATAGGAACTTTCGAAACAGGAAAACTAATAATTTTGATTGATGAAGGGTCAGCTTCTGCCTCAGAAATTGTATCGGGTGCAGTTCAAGACTGGGACCGAGGAATGATAATTGGTCGGAGATCATTTGGGAAGGGTTTAGTCCAGAAGCCATTTAACCTACCTGAAGGCTCTATGATTAGATTAACAACAGCTCGTTATTACACTCCAACAGGAAGATCAATTCAGAGACCATATGATGAAGGAAAAGAAAGTTATTATAATGAATTGAATAGACGATTTGAAAATGGAGAACTAATAGAAAAAGACTCTATTAATTTTCCCGATTCATTAACCTATTACACGCCAAACAAAAGAGTAGTTTATGGTGGTGGAGGTATTATGCCAGATATATTTATCCCATTAGACACAGCTTTAAATACTGAACTAAATCGAAATCTAATTAGACGAGGAGCTTATAACCAATTTGTTTTAAACTATTTAAATAAGAACCGAGAAGAGTTGAAAATTAAATATCCATCTTTTCAATCATTTAAAACAGGCTTTGCATTAGATGACCAACTAATGGACGAGTTTTTCATCTTTGCCAAAAAGAAAAAAGTAAAAATTAAAGAAGGAGAGTATAAAAAATCAAAAAAAACAATTGACACACAGCTCAATGCATTATTTGCAAGAAACCTATACTCTGTCTCTGCCTATTTTGAAACTATTAATGAATTAAACGATTCTTATATTGAAGCGTTAAAAGTTCTTAAAGGTGATTCATTCAAGGTTGCTAAACTCAACTTTGAATAATTATATTTGTATATCGAAAATTTAAAAAATAAACTATGAATGATAATGTAAAAACGGGCCTTTTAATAGCCTTCTCAATTCTAACTTTGGTTAATACTGTCATGATTTTTTCAGATGATGATGTTTCTTATGACAGACCTGAACGAAGTGTTTCTGCTTCTGCTCCAATAGCTCCTGCTACTCCAACAAATACAGCAATTGACAATAATGCAGCGGTTGTGCCTCAGAATACAGGACCAAAAACAGCAATTCAGTTCACTGAAATGGAACATGACTTTGGAGTGATTGATCAAAACACTACCAATCCTAAAGTTTTTACATTTACGAACACAGGAGATGAGCCATTGATAATTTCGAATGCAAAAGGTAGCTGCGGTTGTACTGTACCAGAATATCCAAGACAACCTATTGCTCCGGGCGAAACAGGTGATATCAAAGTGGTATATAGCCCAGGAACCCAGGCAAACCAACAATCAAAGTCGATTACTATTACTGCAAATACAGAGCCTGCTACAACCGTTTTGCGTATTAAAGCAAATGTAACTCCAGGTGAGAGTGCAGGAAATGCGTCTCCGCTAGAGATAGGAGGTTAATTAATTTTATACTAATTACAAAAAAGCCATTCTGAAGTTCAGAACGGCTTTTTTTGTCCTTTTGTGACATAATTACATAGTAGACCAATCTATTCAATTGGTAATTAGTCTCACAATCTCGTTAATCACAATCATATTAAAATGTCTTTGTACATAATTACCTTACCTGCTAATTTGCTAATCATAATTACGGCTCCGTATTTTTACAAGATTACACCATTAACAATATTGAAATACTCAGCTATATAAGAAGCCGACCAAATGAATAATACTGAATTAACAATTTAGTGAGATTGACAACGCTAATGATTAAACTGCAGTTTACAGTCTCAATTTTACATTTGTAAGGATAAAAGAATGGTTAAACTAAATTGTTTAGCATGCAAAATACTTCATAATTACTAAAAACAAAACCCCTTTCGCTAAAAAACGAAAGGGGTTTTATTTCTAAATAATGTAGGTTTTACTATATTGCCAGTTATTCTTACTTATTGACAGTAATTTTTCTAGTTACTAGTTCTTTCCCTATTTGAACGGTTGTAAAATAGATTCCATTGCTCAAGTTAGAAACATCAACAGCAACTTTTTGGTTTCCTGAAGACACAACTCCTAAATCTTGAATCAATACGTCTTTACCTGTAATATCTCTAACCGTTACAATTACGGCTTGAGGCTTACTTAAGTTAAAAGCAATTGTTGAAACATCTGCAGTAGGATTAGGGAATATATTTAAACTGCTAGCATCTTTCTTAATCTCATCTACACTAGTTGTCAAATTATTTAATTTTATCTCAACTGAATTTAATACTTCTCTTTGTGCAGTATTTGCATTAAAATAACTTACAAAACCAACTAAAGAAATATCTTGCTCCTTCCATGCACTATTCATAGAAAAAGTGTAAGAAGTGCTGTAGTTTGAATTTGGCCCAGGATTCGCAGCAATAATACTTTGAGCTCCCCAACTATTGTTAGTCGGGTATACATCTCTTAAAACATGTCTGTGAACAAATCCTACAATTGGGTTACCAGCACCAGCATATGGATGACCAGTTGAAGTATTATAAGCATTTGATTGATTGTATCCAGATCCTACACCTGTAACACTATCTTCTACAACAAACACTGTTAATCTTAAATCACCTGGCACAGCATAGTCAACAAAGTCTGCATCAATATTTACAGTAGTCATTCTTGTACTAGGGTTAAAAGTACCTGTCAACGTAACATCAACAGGGCTTAATTCTGCTGCTTGAGTAATACAATTGGCTGCCCAAGTACCTCTTCCGTGACCTACATTAGTCTCTCCAGGAAATAGAACTCTATCTACGCATGCAGTAGGAGCTCCAGAACCAAATGCGCTGCAATAAGTTGAAGCTTCAGGTATAGTCATAGCATCTGTTCCAAAACAAGCATGCTCTCCAACTGCTATTACAACAGGATTTGCAGCTAATATTTGTTCAACTCTAACAGCTCCATCTGGGCAAAACTGACAAGGTGCAGTTGTAAATTCTTCTAATAATACATTTCTTGAAACTGAAGTTCCATTATTAACAAATGTTGTTGCTGTTAGTGTATCATTTGTATTATTCGGATCTGCCACTGCATTTGGATTAGATGAGTAAACCTTAATGTCGTGAGACTGTCCTGCTGCAGGAGACCAAGCTGTATTATGAGTAAATGTGAAAGATCCTAATGGAGCAATATTTCCCGTAAATGACTGGCTATTTGGAATACCATTAACATCTTCCCAAACTAAATCAAAGCTCGTTAAATTTACAGAACCTTTGTTTACTATAGTTCCACTAACCGTAAAAGGTGCAGTTATTGAAGCTGATACATTAATATCAGTTAACTCTATATCTTCCGTTGGTCTAGCACCTTGAATAAATTCATAATAAACATTATCTGTAGGGTCTGAGGCATTTCCGCCATTTGTTACAAAAGAAGGAGTATTTGGAGCCCCTGCAATTGAATAAGCTAAATTCGTGTCTATCTGTACTCCTAATGTCAATGAAAGAGGAGTATTATAAGTCCTTAAATCAGCAATATAAATATTATTAGTTGTTTCTTCTAACACTATTCCCCAATAGGTCCACTGAGAACCTACAGCTCCAGGTGCACCAAAAGATGCAAAATTGACCCAATGCTGTCTGTTTGGCGCTGTTCCATGTGTCTTATTAATAACACCGTCATTTGCCGAACCGCCAGCACCTTGCTGAAGTCCCCATATCATAACCGAATTATTTGGAATAGTGGCATTTGGAATTGTTGCATTTGCATTAGCAGGTATGGTAGTTGCCGAAGTAGTAAATGTTAAAACACCCGAGTTGGAAACCTTATATTGTGTTACCGGAATACCGTTAAAACTAAAAGGAAAAGGTATCGTTTGTACTGGAGACCAACTTAATGTTGACGTTCCATTTGCTATTATACTAGTATATCCATCGGCTGCAGTTACACCTGCTGCTCCAAAAGGTTGTTCTGGATCTGTATTTAGTCCACCAGGATTAGTTCCCGCAGGATTGTATGTATTAAAATAATACTGTGAAAATGCGCTAGTTGAGCACAATACGACAGCTAAACAAGTAATGATTTTTCTCATATCTATAATATTAATTAATAATTGATTTTAAAAATCCTAAGTTAATGGTAATATATTGGAAAAACAAATGACAAAAAAAGGCTTCCCTATTGCTAGAAAGGCCTTGTCAATTTGTGAAATATCAATTTTATTTATTCACTGAAATATTTTTGGTTACTACCTCTTCTCCAATTTTCATTGAAGCAAAATAAATACCATTCGTAAGGTTTGATACATCAATAGAAATTTGTTCAACACCTGCACTAAGAGTTCCGAAGTCTTTTACAATCACTTCTTTTCCTGCAATATCTCTAACATTGAATAATGTCCAGTTGGAAAGTGAGGTGACTCTACTAAAATCTTCAGAGAAGATTGGCTGATCGCTAAAACTAAAAGCTACCAAAACTACAGCAACAAAAAGTAATTTAATTTTTTTCATAATTATTTTCGAGAAATTTATAAGAATCTAAATTAAGTTTAGATGCTTTACCCTCGTTAACTTTAATTTCATCACCAACAAAAAAATCAATTATATCCATTGTCTGACAATAGGAATGATATTTATTTTACTCTTGGGTGAAATTGAGTTATCGCTTCTCTCAAATATTGACGGTCTAAGTGAATATAAATTTCAGTTGTCGTTATAGATTTATGCCCAAGCATTTCTTGGATTGCCCTCAAATCTGCTCCTCCATCTACTAGATGTGTAGCGAAAGAGTGTCTAAATGTGTGTGGGCTGACGACTTTAGTGATGTTAGCCTTCTTACAAAGCTTTTTAATTATGGTAAAAATCATAACTCGAGTTAAACCTTTACCTCGATTATTTAGAAAAACAATATCGTCCGCTTCTTTTTTAATTATTTGATGGTTTCTGCGGTGCTCAAAATAATATTGGATAAACCTAATTGCTGATGCCCCAATCGGAACAATTCGCTCTTTATTTCCTTTGCCCATCACTCTAATAAAACCCTCCTCAAAAAGCAAGTTTGAAATCTTTAAATTAATTAACTCTGAAACCCTTAATCCACAACTATATAACACCTCCAGAATTGCCCTATTCCTCTCCCCTTCTTTACTACTTAAATTAATTGCTTTAATTATTGTGTCAATTTCCTCAATAGACAGTACTTCTGGAATCTTCATACCCAACTTAGGCCCTTCCACAAAGGATGTTGGATTTAAGTCAACTAACTCTTCCATTAACAAATAATTGAAGAAAGCCTTTATCCCTGATAAAATTCTTGCTTGAGAACGCGCTCCAATCTTAATATCATACAACCAAGCCAAAAAGTCTTGCACGTGGCTTGTTTCAACTTCACTAGGTGAGGGATTTAATGACCTCAATTCTAAAAATTGAAGGAACTTGGATAAGTCTTGTTCGTATGCTTCTATAGAATTGGAAGAAAGTGCTTTTTCTAATTTCAAGTAAGATTGGAAACCTTTTTTATAGTTCAGTAACTTCATCATTACAAATGTATAATTTTGAAATTGACATGAGCCAACTAAAAATTACAATAATTAACGGCCCCAATTTAAACTTACTTGGAGTTAGACAACCTGAGATCTATGGGGTTCAAACATTTAATCAATATTATTCTTCCTTACAGAATAAGTTCCCAAATGTTGAGTTCAGTTACTATCAATCTAATTCAGAGGGGAGTTTAGTTGATTTTCTTCAAGAGATTGGCTTTAGCGAAGTGTGTATTATTTTAAACGCTGGAGGTTACACTCATACATCAGTAGCCATCGCAGATGCAGTTGCTGCAATTTCAGCAAAAGTAATTGAAGTCCACCTTTCTCATCCTGCAGCCAGAGAAGAGCAAAGACACATTTCTTTGCTTTCAAAATACGCCACAGGAAGCATCACTGGTTTAGGATTATACTCATACGAAGCAGCCATTCAATACTATATTTATAACTTATAAAAATGAAAAAGATATTACTTTTAATCGGATACACTTTCACTGCACTATTTACTTTTGGACAGACTGGTGAATTATTCCCAGAAATTAACGTGCTAGATTTAAATAACAAAGCGATTACTATTCCTGAAGATATCAAAGGGAAGTATAGTTTAATTGGAGTTGCTTTTTCAGAAGATGCACAGAAAGACTTGTATACTCGCAGTCAACCAGTTGTTTTTAGCGAATTTTTAGATTATAATAATCTTTTGAGCTTAGTTTATGACCCTAATGTTCATCTGATTCTAATGTTTACAGAAGCAAATCAATTGGCATATAATAATGCGAAACAAAAAATTACAGAGGGCACTGATGAAAGTTTATCTGACAATATTGTTTTATGTAAAGGGGCAATGTAAGATTACCGCAAAACTTTAAAGATGAAAGATAGAAAGAAGCCTTATTTCTTTGTATTAGATAAGCAAGGTAAAACAATCTATATAACTTCTGGAAGATATACTATGAAAGCTTTGAGAGAAGTTGGAAACTTAATAGAAGAGTAATAATGAAAAAGATAATTCAGACAAGCAAGGCACCTGCTCCTATAGGACCCTATTCTCAAGCTATTTTGGTTGGTAGCACACTGTATACTTCTGGTCAAATAGCATTAGATCCGAACAGCGGAGAACTAACCTTATCCTCCATTACTTTAGAAACTAAAAAGGTAATGCAGAATATGCAAGAGGTCTTACTAGCAGCAGGAATGGATTTTGAAAATGTAGTAAAGTCTTCTATCTTTCTTTCTTCAATGAAACACTTTGAGGCTGTGAACGAAGTATATGGTAGTTATTTTAATGAACAGAGCGCCCCTGCCCGGGAAACTATGGAGGTTGCCGAATTGCCAAAAAAGGTAAATGTTGAAATCTCTATGATTGCAATTAAAGCTGAATAGATCGAATTTTCGCGAGGCCCATTTTAGTCAAATAAATACGCTGCCGACCCTACGTTAATTGTTGCAGTGCACCAATTTTGCTTTTGCTAGTAGCATAGTATATGCTAATTTTAAATAATTCCATGCAGAGCTCCGCCAGCAGCACCCATAGCATCTATTCTTTTTTCGACTTCCGGATCAAGTACCAAATAGGGAGCATTATGAGGTTTCATTCTACAATCTATAATAAGTGAACTCTTGCATCCCCAATGTTTGTGTTCTACAAAAGAATCAACCCCGTATATATCGTGAGAAGGGTTAGCTCTTGTAAACGCACTCCAAATCAAATTTGAAAAAGTTTTCGCTATGAACCGCGCATCATCACAAATTACAATCAATGGAAAATCGTTTAGTTTTTCTTTTTGCTTTGAAAGGCAGGTGCATAAAGTTTGAATCAACTTTTCTTCACTTTCATAATCCGTGAACTTATTTAACTGAATAGCCAAAACTCCATCAAAAGCACATTCAAAACCACTTACCATCTCAGGTAATTCCAATGACGGTTTTTCCGTTCCAAGAACTCTTTTGGGAACACCTACGGCAGCAATTACGACCTTAGAACCTGCATTTAAGTCTTTAGAACTATAATCCAACGTGTCGATGGTCGTTTTCGTTTGAAAGTGAAGATCTCTCTTCCAATCAACCCTCTCCAATATGTGCTTAAAAAAGCTTTTCTTATCATGAAGATTTAATTCAGGAGCATCTTCCTTTGCTGAAATAAATAGAAACTTAGCAAGAGACATTTGACCAAAACCTAGGATATGATTAGCTATCGTTAATATCTCCGCAGGTTGTTTTGTCTCCAAGTAAGGAGTGTAACGTTCACTCCCTATGGCAAATAACAGAGGGTGAACTCCTGCTTCATCTACCGCATTTACTTCATGAAGGCCAGGTATCTCCCTCGGAATTATAGATCCTGTAATTTCATGAATCAAATCTCCAAAGCTTGTATCTTCCTGAGGTGGTCTTCCAACAACTGTAAATGGCCAAATTGCCCCATCCCTGTGATAAACTTGGTCTACCTTCATCAGAGGGAAGTCATGTTTCAAACTATAGTACCCCAAGTGATCGCCGAATGGCCCCTCAGGTTTGTTTTCTTTCGGATAAACTTTTCCAGTAATTACAAAATCTGCTTCCGAAGAAAGTGTATGACCTTGACGATTAGTATACCTAAACCTTCTTCCTCCAAGCGCTCCAGCAAAAGTTAATTCCGAAAGCCCTTCAGGAAGTGGCATAACCGCTGCGAATGAATGGGAAGGAGGTCCTCCAATAAAAATAGAAACACTTAATGGCTTACCTAGAGCATTAGCTTTAGTCTGATGCACTCCGATTCCTCTATGAATTTGATAATGAAGACCAATTTCTTTATTTGGTATGAAGTCATTTCCCGTTAACTGAATTCGATACATTCCTAAATTAGAATTCATCACTCCGGGCTTATCTGCGTCTTCTGTATAAACGATTGGCAGCGTAACATATGCTCCACCATCCATTGGCCAGTGTTGAATTAATGGAAGTTCATCTATTTGAGTTTTATTCTTCAGAATTGGCGCACCAAATCTTGATTTTAGTGGCAAAGCCTTAATAGCGGCAAAGGGCGTACCGACATATTTTAATGGATTTTTTAAAGCAATGGATGGATCTCCTTTCAATTGAACCATTCGCTTAACTTGATCTAAAGTATCTCGAAAAATAAAACGGCTCCTTTCAACTGTGCCAAACAGATTTGATACTGCAGGAAATTTAGTGCCCTTAACATTTTCGAAAAGAATTGCCGGACCTTTTGCAGCGTGAACTCTTAAGTGAATTGACGCCATCTCTAAATGAGGATCAACCTCTTCTTTGATACGGATCAAATGACCATTTTTCTCCAAATCCGCAACACAGGCGGCCATGCTTTTATATCCCATCAGATAACTAGTTAATTTCTAAAATAACAAATGATTTGGACTTTTGATTACACAAAAAAGACAGCTTAGTAGCTGCCTTTCGTTTTATCTTTCTGAAACAGATTTAAAATCTCTTAAGTTATTTCCTGTATAGACTTGTCGTGGACGTCCAATAGGTTCTTTATTCTCTCTCATCTCTTTCCACTGAGCAATCCATCCTGGTATTCTTCCTAGTGCAAACATTACAGTAAACATTGATGTTGGAATACCTATTGCTCTGTAAATGATTCCTGAATAGAAATCTACGTTAGGATAAAGCTTTCTTTCTACAAAATATGGATCTTTCAAAGCAATTTCTTCTAGTCCTTTTGCAATCTCTAATATTGGATCATTCACTCCTAGTTTCTCTAATACATCGTCCGCAGCTTTTTTAATGATTATTGCTCTTGGATCAAAGTTTTTATAAACTCTGTGTCCAAAACCCATCAATCTAAATGGATCATTTTTATCCTTAGCCTTGTCCATGTACTTCTTTACATCTCCTCCGTCAGCTTTTATACCTTCTAACATCTCGATTACTGCCTGATTTGCTCCGCCGTGCAATGGGCCCCATAGTGCTGATATTCCAGCAGATATAGATGCATATAAACTTGCGTGAGATGATCCTACAATTCTAACAGTAGATGTTGAACAATTTTGTTCATGGTCCGCATGTAAAATCAACAATATATCTAAGGCATTCGCTATTACAGGATCTACTTCATATTTCTCTGAAGGCACAGAGAACATCATTTTTAAGAAATTAGAACAATAATTCAGCGCGTTGTCAGGGTAATTCGCCGGATGACCAATTTCATTTTTGAAAGCCCAAGCTGCCATCGTTGGTATCTTAGCGAGCAAACGCTTTATACTCAAATCTACTTCGCCTGAAGATCTATTCGGATCTAAAGATTCAGGATAAAAAGCAGTTAACGAAGAAACTAATGATGACAAAACACCCATTGGGTGTGAGTTAGAAGGAAATCCTTCTAAAATATTCTTAATGTCTTCATGAATTAAAGTGTGATGAGTAATTTCCTTCTGAAAAGCGTCTAGCTCAGACTTATTTGGTAATTCACCATATATCAATAAATAAGAAACTTCTAAAAAAGAAGATTTTTCAGCTAAATCCTCAATAGAGTAACCTCTATATCTTAGTATTCCCTTCTCCCCGTCTAGAAATGTAATTGCACTAGAAGTAGCACCTGTGTTCTTATATCCTGGGTCAATTGTAATGTATCCTGTACTACCTCTCAATGAACTAATATCGATTGCTTTTTCGTTCTCGGTTCCCGTAACAATTGGTAGTTCAATTGTTTTACCATCAATAATCAATTGTGCTTTTTCTGACATTTCTCCGCGTGTTTAGTTTTATCTTATTAACATAAAGGTCCGAACAAATTTCTTTTATTCCCCTCCATAACAAGGTGCAAAAATAAGTAAGAGCATCCTGCTTTACAATAGAGATTTTATTAAATAAACTTAAAGGAATCTGATGGGTAAATTGCCGTACCTCCTAACATCTCCTCGATTCGTAACAATTGGTTATACTTCGCCATACGATCTGAGCGTGATGCAGAACCAGTTTTAATTTGTCCGGTTGAAAGCGCTACTGCTAAATCCGCTATTGTACTATCTTCAGTTTCCCCTGATCTATGACTCATTACTGATGTATATTTATTCTTTGTGGCTAACTCAACTGCTTGAATTGTTTCGGTCAAAGTACCAATTTGGTTCACTTTTATTAAAATAGAATTTGCAATATTCTCATCAATACCTCTTTGCAACCGTTTAACGTTAGTCACAAACAAGTCATCTCCAACTAACTGGACCTTATCACCAACCATTCTCGTTAATTCCGACCAACCGCTCCAATCGTCTTCATCTAGTCCGTCTTCTAAGGAAATAATAGGATATTTAGATGTCCAATTTTTCCAATAGCTAGCCATTTCTGAAGGAGTTAATTTATCTCCACTAGACTTATAAAAATGATACACTTTCTCTTTTTTGTTATAAAATTCAGAAGCTGCTGCATCCATGGCTATAAAAACATCTTCCCCAGGTCTGAATCCCGCTGCCTCAATAGCTTTCAATACGTACTCAATTGCTTCCTCATTTGAGCCTAAGTTAGGAGCAAACCCACCTTCATCTCCAACATTTGTTGAAAAACCCTTATTTTTCAATACAATTTTCAAGTTATGAAAAATCTCGGTTCCCATTTGCAATGCATGAGAGAATGAATTTGCCTTAACGGGCATTACCATAAACTCTTGAAAATCTATACTATTATCTGCATGGGAACCACCATTTAATATGTTCATCATAGGAATTGGCAGCGTATGCGCGTTAACTCCTCCGATGTAGCGATAAAGGGGCATTCCTATTTCTAGAGACGCCGCTTTGGCAGCCGCAAGAGAAACTCCTAAAATCGCATTTGCTCCTAAATTCGATTTATTTTCTGTACCATCTAAATCTATTAAGAAACGATCAATCCCTGTTTGATCAAATACATTCGCACCATTTAGCTCACTATTAATGCTCGTATTTACATTTTGGACCGCCTTTAAAACTCCCTTGCCTAGATAAGTAGTAGGGTCTCCATCTCTCAATTCCATAGCTTCGTGAACTCCTGTCGAAGCTCCTGAAGGAACGGCTGCTCGCCCAACAGTTCCGTTCTGAGTTGTAACATCTACTTCAACTGTAGGATTACCTCTAGAATCTAATATTTGTCTTGCGTGAATACTAGCAATTGAACTCATGTTTCTTATTTTTTATGTTGTGCTATAGCTTCTATAAAATTGTCAAATAGATACCTGGAGTCGTGCGGACCCGGAGACGCCTCAGGATGATATTGAACAGAGAAAGCCGACTGATTTTTCAATCTAATTCCAGCTACTGTGTTGTCATTTAAATGCTCGTGAGTTATCTCTACTAAATCATTGGTTTCTGCTGATTCGCGATCAACGACAAATCCGTGATTTTGAGAAGTAACTTCTCCCTTTCCGGTTAATAGATTCTTAACAGGGTGATTTATTCCTCTGTGACCGTTATGCATTTTTATTGTCTTTAAACCACATGCTAGTGACAGAAGCTGATGGCCCAAACAAATTCCGAATAAAGGTATCTTAGACGCTAAAAGGTCTTTTATATTTTCTACACTTTCATCCATTGCAGATGGATCCCCTGGGCCATTGCTTAACATAATTCCATCCGGCTTCCAATCCAAAATATCATTAGAACTAGTGTCCATTGGAAATACTTTTACATATGCTCCACGATCATTTAAACACCCTGCAATATTTGTTTTCGTTCCAAAATCTACGATAGCGACTTTGTAGTTAGAATTTTCATTCCCTAAAAAGTAAGCCTCTTTAGTTGAAACTTTTGATGATAATTCCAACCCTTGCATAGAAGGTACTTTAGCTAGCTTGGCCATGAGAACATCAACATCAAACTCTTCAGAAGAAATAATAACATTCATTGCTCCCTTATTTCGAATTTGTCTCACTACCGATCTAGAATCGACATCAGTAATTGCAACAATTTTATTTAATTCAAAATAATCCTGCAGAGATCTATCCGCCATAGGGCGAGAGTAAACTTCTGAAAACTTTTTGCATATTAGCCCAGAAATTTTAACACTGTCTGATTCAATCTCACTGTCTTCTACTCCATAGTTCCCTAAATGAGAAGTTGCACAAACCATTACTTGTCCAAAGTAAGATGGGTCAGTGTAGATTTCTTGATAACCGGTCATCCCAGTATTAAAACATATTTCACCAGTACTAGTTCCAATAATTCCGGCTGACATACCACGAAAAACTGTTCCATCTTCTAATACTACAATACCTTTACCCTTTGAGTTATACTTCATTATGTATTGAGCTTTATCTATTAAAGTTTAAAACAAAAAAAAGGATAAAACATTAAGCTTTATCCTCTTTAAATTTATTTTATCAACTTAAAATCAACTTTTTTAATCTTTATCGTTTTCATTTGATTCTGTTACTTCAGGTTGCAAATCCTCCGTTGCAGTTTCAACAGCAGTTTCAACGGCAGCTTTTCCAGAACCTCTTCTACTTCTTGCTTTTTTCTTAGGTGCTTTTGCCTCTGACCCATATATGTCATTAAAGTCTACTAACTCAATTAAGCACATTTCAGCATTATCACCCATTCTGTTTCCAGTCTTGATAATTCTTGTATATCCACCTGGTCTGTTAGCTACAGCCGGTGCAACATCTCTGAATAATTCAGAAACTACAAACTTGTTATTCAAGTATCTAAATACAACTCTTCTTGAGTGCGTTGAATCATTTTTTGACTTTGTAATCAAAGGTTCAACGAATACTCTTAAAGCTTTTGCTTTAGCAACAGTAGTGTTAATTCTCTTGTGATGAATTAGAGAACAAGCCATGTTTGAAAGCATTGCTTTTCTATGAGATCTTGTTCTACCTAAATGGTTAAATTTCTTTCCGTGTCGCATAATTCTTAATCCTTATCCAATTTGTACTTCGCAACGTTCATTCCGAAAGTCAAGTTTTTATTTTCAACTAATTCATCTAATTCAGTTAAAGACTTCTTACCGAAGTTTCTGAATTTTAATAAATCAGATTTATTAAATTGCACCAATTCACCAAGAGTTTCTACATCAGCAGCTCTCAAACAATTCAAAGCTCTCACAGATAAATCCATATCGATCAAACGAGTTTTTAATAATTGTCTCATGTGCAAAGAATCCTCATCAAATTCTTCAACAGCTGATTTTACTTCAGTCTCTAAAGCAATCTTTTCATCTGAGAACAACATAAAATGTTGAATCAAAATAGTAGCTGCCTCTTTCAAAGCTTCTTTCGGATGAATTGAACCATCAGATTCAATGTCCAAAACCAATTTTTCATAATCAGTTCTTTCCTCTACTCTATAGTTTTCTATGCTATAGTTTACATTTTTTATTGGCGTAAAAATAGAGTCAATTGGAATAAATCCAACTGGAGCATCTTCTACGTCATTCTCCTCAGAAGGAACGTAACCTCTTCCCTTTTCAACAGTTAATTCCATTTGAATTTTAACTGAACGCTCCATGTTACAAATCACATGGTCAGGATTCAGCACTTGAAATGCAGATGTAAACTTTCCAATATCCCCTGCAGTCAATTTATCTTGACCGGAAATCGAAATATTTACTTTTTCTGAATATGTTTCTTCTATTTGCTGCTTAAAACGAACCTGCTTTAGGTTCAAAATCATTGATGTTACATCTTCTACAACACCATCAATAGTGGAGAATTCGTGATCCACATTCTCAACTTTAATTCCTGTGATAGCGTAACCTTCAAGTGATGAAAGCAAAATCCTTCTAATAGCATTACCAATTGTAATACCATAACCAGGTTCAAGTGGTCTGAATTCGAATTTTCCGTGTTGGTCATTCGATTCAATCATTATTACCTTGTCAGGCTTTTGAAAATCTAAAATTGCCATATATAATTTTTTTAGAATGTTATTACTTGGAGTATAGTTCTACAATTAACTGCTCCTTGATGTTCTCGTTAATTTGGGCTCTTTCTGGAGCATTAACAAACTTCGCTTTCATGTCCTGAGCGTTCCACTCTAACCAATCATGCTGATCTCTTCTATTAGCTAACGAATCGTTAATAGCTTCTAAAGACTTAGATCTTTCTCTAACCTCAATTACGTCACCTTCCTTACATGAATATGAAGGAATGTTCATTACATTTCCGTTTACCATGAAATGTTTGTGTCCAACCATTTGACGCGCACCTCTACGAGTAGCTGCTAAACCTAATCTGTAAACGACATTGTCTAATCTAGACTCACAAAGCTTTAACAAGTTTTCACCTGTAATTCCTTTTGTTCTAGATGCTTCTTTAAACAAGTTTGAAAATTGTTTCTCTAAGATACCGTAAGTATACTTCGCTTTTTGCTTTTCCATTAATTGGACAGCATATTCCGACTGTTTACCTCTTCTCTTGTTTGGTCCATGCTGACCGGGAGGATAGTTCTTTTTTTCCAAAGCTCTGTCGGGTCCAAAGATTGGTTCTTTAAACTTTCTTGCAATTTTCGATTGAGGGCCTCTATA
>TARA_B110000046_G_scaffold48630_1_pt1 | contig 102903 bp, 88 predicted proteins | sample TARA_B110000046 | Tara Oceans TARA_B110000046 (sample SAMEA4397157) | marine metagenome | biome: Polar Biome; feature: [DCM] deep chlorophyll maximum layer (ENVO:01000326); material: water (ENVO:00002006), including particulate matter (ENVO:01000060) such as... | depth 40 m
AATAATTAAAATACTCCATTTATCAGATGCCGCAGACAAAATATCTTCTACAGGACATGTCTCTACAGGTAAGTTTATATCGCGATTAAAAATTATTTTTAATTCTAACTATTTGATTATAAACATTTATTTCTTCGGGGTTATTAAGGTTCTTCATGGAAACTTATTGTTTTAGTTACTTAAAGGAAGTAAATTTATAAAACTTTAATTATTGGGAAGTGTTTAGGTATTTTTTAGTTTCTCTGCACTTTTTGTAAAGTTGGGTATATCGGAATTACTCGCAAACACCAACTGGGGAACAATGACCAGTGCTGCAATTATGGCAGGGATTGGTTTTACCATGTTCATTTTTATATCTGAATTAGCTTTCGAAGACCCTATAGTGAAAGCGCAAGCAAAATTGACAATTCTAATCGCATCTAAATTGGCAGGAATTATAGGAATGTTGGTGATTAAAGCATTTGTTGGGAAAAAAGAAGATAAATAATAAATAGCTAGTTGTATTATTTACTCAGGGGACGAACAGGAAATTAACGCTAAGAAAAACTAATGTACTATGCTTAATTCACCTTCAAATACGCTTCCAGTCCATGCATGCCACCTTCCCTTCCAAAACCACTTTCTTTAAAACCACCAAAGGGTGATGTGGGGTCAAATTTATTAAACGTGTTTGCCCAAATAACGCCTGCTTCCAATTGAGCCGCCATATTGAATGCCTTTGAACCTTTATCTGTCCAAATTCCAGCTGAAAGTCCGTAAGGTGTGTTGTTTGCTTTTTCAATAGCCTCATCTACTGTCCTAAAGGTTTGAATCACCAATACAGGCCCAAATATTTCTTCTTGTGCTAACCTGCTACTTTGAGCAACATCTAAAAATAAGATTGGGGCGCAGAAGTATCCTTTTTTAGGAACAGTAACATTTGCTTGAAACTTTTCGAAACCTTCTTTTTCTCCGATTTTAATATACTCGGTAATCGTCTTTAATTGCTCTTTTGAATTAATTGCGCCAATGTCCGTGTTTTTATCCATTGGGTCGCCAACAATTAAAGTCTCCAAACGAATTTTTAATTTTTGAATCACCTCGTCCTTCACAGATTCTTGGACAAATAACCTTGACCCTGCGCAACAAACGTGACCTTGATTAAAGAAAATTCCGTTGATAACACCTTCAACAGCTTGATCAATTGGAGCGTCTTCAAAAATAATGTTAGCTGCTTTCCCTCCTAACTCTAAGGTTGTTTTTTTACCCGTTCCGGCTATAGTCTTTTGAATAATCTTTCCAACTTCGGTTGATCCGGTAAAAGCTACTTTATTGATGTCTTTGTGGTTTACGATAGCAGCTCCAGTTTTTCCGGCTCCCGTAACAATGTTCACCACACCTTCCGGTATACCTGCATCTTGAATCAATTCGGCTAACTTCATTGCAGTTACAGAAGTTGTTTCTGCTGGCTTTAATACCACACAGTTTCCGCAAGCTAAAGCAGGAGCTATTTTCCATGCAGCCATCAATAAAGGAAAGTTCCAAGGTATAATTTGGCCTGCTACCCCTAATGGTTCAACCTTCCTGTTTGGGAATGCATATTCTAATTTATCGGCCCAACCAGCATAATAGAAGAAATGAGCAGCGGCTAATGGAATGTCAATGTCTCTGGATTCTCGGATTGGTTTCCCTCCATCGATAGATTCGATAACAGAAAACTCTCTAGCCCGTTCTTGAATTAACCGAGCAATCCGATAAATGTATTTTCCTCTTTCTTTCCCTCCTATTTTACTCCAAGCTGGGAAAGCTTTTCGCGCAGCCTTTACAGCGGCATCCACATCCTTTTCATTTGCTTCTGCAATTTCACAAACTAGCTCTTCTGTTGCAGGATTAATACTTTTGAAATATTTTTTTGAGTTTGGCTTTACAAAATTTCCTCCTATGAATAGGTCGTATTTGGCTTTAATTTCAACATGATCTGTGCTTTCTGGAGCAGGAGCATATTTCCAATCCGTGTCAAACTTTAGTGAAAATGCATTTTCTTTTGCCATAATATTAAAATGTTGAATGAAAAATTACGAATGTCGAATTAGGTTCAACTAAGCGTGCTTCAATCCTATCATTTCCATCGTAATTCAAAATTTTGTAGTTATTCTTTTTCTTAATTCCTAGACTCATAATTAATTTGCTAATCTTTCGAAAAATAATCTCCTGATTGATAAATTCCTGTCTCTTGTTTTTTAAGTTGCAATAGGATATCATTGGTCAATCTACTAGCTCCAAACCTGAACCACTCGTTTGTCATCCATTCGTTGCCCAATGTTTCTCTCAACATCACCAAAAATTGCAATGCCGTTTTAGAATCCGAAATTCCACCTGCCGGTTTCATCCCAATCATTTTCCCTGTTTTTAGATAGTGGTCTTTGATGGCCTCTAGCATCAAAAGGGTCACTGGCATGGTGGCGGCCGGCGAAATTTTACCCGTGGATGTTTTAATAAAGTCCGCGCCTGCCCAAATAGCAATGTCACTTGCCCTGCGAACATTGTCAGCAGTTCCTAGCTCCCCAGTTTCTAGAATAACTTTTAATCGAGCTTTTCCACAAGCCTCTTTTATGGTTGCAATTTCATCGTAAACGAATTGATATTCTCCTTGGTGAAATTTTCCTCTGGAAATGACCATATCAATTTCATCTGCCCCTGAATCTATAGCTATTCGAGTATCTTCTAATTTCACCTTTAAGTTACTATTTCCACTTGGAAATGCGGTTGCAACGGAAGCTACTTTTACACCAGAAGTTCCGAGCGTTTTTTTTGCAGTAGCAACGTAGTTGGGATAAACGCAAATGGCAGCAACCGTTGGAATATCTAACCGATCATCAGGGTGCATGCCTTTATAGCACAATTGTTTCACTTTACCTTCAGTATCTTTTCCCTCAAGAGTTGTGAGATCAATCATATTCAAAGCTAGCTTAAGCCCTTGAATTTTAGCTTCTTTTTTAATGCTTCTAGTTTTGAAACGAGCAGCTCGTTCAACTATACCTACTTGATCAATTTTTGGGGCGTTTTTAAAATTCAACTCCATAGTTTTTTGATGGGAAACCAAAGGTAAGAGATTTGAAAAGAAGTTCGGTTGAACAATCCGAAATCAATGCGATAAAGGCAGTCTAAATTTGTAAATTTGGGGATTCAAATGAAAAACGAAGGCAACAATATTTATTCTGTATTTGACGAAATTCTTCCAAAGGAAGAAAAGGAGAAAATGCTGCGTCAAAAAGCGAAAGTTCTTTGGTTAACAGGGTTAAGTGGTTCTGGAAAGACAACAATAGCAAAAGCTTTAGAGAAAAAATTACATCAGCAAGGGTTTTTAACTCAATTGTTAGATGGCGATAATATTAGAGCTGGGATAAATAATAATTTGGGTTTTTCAGAAGATCACAGAACCGAGAACATTCGAAGAATTGCTGAAGTCTCTAAGTTGTTTCTTAATTGTGGAGTAATATCTATTAATTGTTTTGTGAGTCCTACTGAGCAAATTAGAAATCAAGCTAAAGCCATAGTTGGTAAAAATAATTTCATAGAAATATTTATAAACACTTCTCTGGAAGTTTGCGAAGCACGAGATACAAAGGGTCTTTATGCTAAAGCTAGAAAGGGAGAGGTAAAAAACTTTACTGGCATTAGTGCACCATTTGAAAGCCCCAAAAACCCAAACGTTCAAGTAGAAACAGAAAATCAAACGGTAGAGCAGTCCGCCAATGAAGTTTTAGCGTACATTTTACCACATATAAAGTCATAAATGAATAGTTACAATTTAAATCACTTAAAGGAATTAGAGTCTGAAGCTATCTACATAGTTAGAGAGGTTGCCGCTCAATTTGAAAACCCAGTTTTACTTTTCTCTGGAGGTAAAGATTCTATTGTTTGCGCGCATATCGCTAAAAAAGCGTTTTATCCTGCCAAAGTTCCATTTCCACTAATGCATGTTGATACTGGACATAACTTTCCGGAGACAATTGAATTTAGAGATAAGTTCGTAGAAGAAATGGGAGCGAATTTAATTGTTGCATCTGTTCAGGATGCAATTGATCAAGGTTTGGCGGTAGAAGAAAAAGGATTTAATGCTAGTAGAAATGGTATACAAACTGTTGCGTTACTCAAAGGTATTGAAGACAATAAATTTGATGCTGCTATGGGTGGTGCTAGAAGAGATGAAGAAAAAGCCAGAGCGAAGGAAAGGTTCTTTTCTCATAGAGATGAATTTGGACAATGGGACCCTAAGAATCAAAGAGCTGAGTTGTGGAATATCTTTAACGGAATGAAGCATTTTGGAGAAAACTTTAGGGTATTTCCAATATCTAACTGGACGGAGATGGACGTTTGGCAATATATCTTAGCTGAGGAAATTGAATTGCCGTCACTTTATTTTTCTCACCAAAGAGATTGTTTTACTCGTGATGGTGTGGTCATGTTTGCTTCTGATGTAATGAAAAGAAAACCAGATGAAGCGATAGAGAAAATGACAGTTCGTTTTAGAACGATCGGGGATATGACTTGCACAGGAGCCGTATATTCGGAAGCTGATGATTTAGAAAAAATTATTGAAGAGGTTGCCGCCACTAGAACAACAGAAAGGGGCACTCGGTCAGACGATAAGCGATCGGAAGCGGCTATGGAGGACAGAAAAAAACAAGGATACTTTTAATTGATTGTCGAATCACAATTGGTAAATAACAATTAGAAAAATGAGTGGTAAATCATACTTAGACATGGAACTATTGAGGTTTTCAACAGCAGGGAGTGTAGATGACGGGAAAAGCACATTGATTGGCAGGATGTTATACGATAGCAAATCTATATTTCAAGACCAATACGAAGCAATAGAGGCTAGTAGTAAGAAAAAAGGAGAAACTACTGTGAATCTGGCTCTTTTAACTGATGGACTGCGTTCTGAAAGAGAGCAAGGGATAACAATTGATGTTGCCTATCGTTACTTCGCCACTCCTAAAAGAAAATTTATTATAGCAGATACTCCTGGGCATATTCAATATACCCGGAATATGGTTACAGGTGCATCTACCTCCAACCTATCTATTATTCTTATTGATGCTCGAAAAGGAATAATTGAGCAAACATATCGTCATACGTTCATAGCATCTTTGTTGGGAATCCCTCATGTTGTGTTCTGCATTAATAAAATGGATTTAGTAGAATATAGCGAGGGTGTTTTTGAAAAAATTAAGAAAGATACTGAGGCATTTGTATCTAAATTAGGGGTTAAAGACATCAAATTTATCCCAATTTCGGCCTTAAATGGAGATAATGTTGTTAATAAGTCTGAGAATATGGATTGGTACCAAGGTGGCACCTTGTTGTATTTGTTAGAAAACATTCACATTGGTAGTGACCATAATCATGTAGACTGTCGATTTCCGGTACAATATGTAATACGACCTCAAACAGACGAGTTTCACGATTATCGAGGATATGCAGGAAGAATTGCAGGTGGAGTATTCAAGCCGGGGGATAAGGTAGTTGCTTTACCATCTGGATTTACTTCCACCATAAAATCTATTGACACGATGAATGGTCCGATTTCGGAAGCCTTTGCTCCGATGTCCGTTACGCTTACCTTGGAGGATGAAATTGATATTAGCAGGGGGGACATGATTGTAAGAGAAAATAATCAACCGAATGTTACTCAGGATGTCGATATAATGGTATGTTGGTTAAACGAAAAGCCATTGCAAGTAAGAGGTAAATACGCCATTAAGCACACGTCAAACGACGTGAGATGTATCGTGAAAGAAGTGAAATATAAGGTGGATATAAACACTCTTCACAGAATGGAGGATGACAAGGGAATTAAGATGAATGATATAGGGCGCATTTCTATCCGAACGACCAAGGCCCTTTTTACCGATGAATACCAACGAAATAGAAATACGGGAAGCTTAATCATAATTGATGAAGCGACAAATGAAACAGTAGGAGCAGGAATGATTTTGTAATAAGTTATTTAGCTGCTTCGATGGCTTTGTTGAGTTTTTTGATCACAAGTTTAAAATCATATACTTTCATTTCAACTATTCGAAATACTTCGTATGCAATATTGTTTTGCATGTCGAAGATGAAATATTCGAAAACCACTAGCTCGTCTTCAGGTGGTTGGGTCATTAAGTGTTCATATTTGTAAACGCTGCTTTGCAATACATATTTATAGCCAGCTTTAGCCAGTGAGAATAAGGTTGACGGAGTTGTGATGGCATAATGAAAAGGATACTCCATCGCTGCCACCTTAAGTTTGTCGTTTGATTGTTGTAAAACACGATTGTGATTCTCTTGTCTTTCTAGAATATACTCTGTAGATTTCGTTTGTTCCTCAAATACACTTAACTTGATTGGTTCGTGCTTTAAGAATATAATTTTTTCTTTATCCAAATCAGCTGGAATGGCTTTTTTGAATGTTGGCTCTTGCGAAAACCCGGCAATAGCGACGAAAAGAAACAGAATTAGTAGTGTTTTCATGGTGTTACTTTATGCGAATCTACTCCAATTTATTTTTTAATCGACTTTCGAATCATTCGTCGGAAAAATCTTGTAAAACTTTTCGGTAAGCATTGAATAGTTTAGACTTTGAAACAAACCCTACATACTTGCCGTCATCAATAACAGGCAAATTCCATGCCCCGGAGTTATTAAATTTTTCCATGACTTTATCCATGTGGTCTTCAGAAGAGATAGATGCAGGAAAATCTCGCATGATCTCGCTTACAAAGACCTCATCATACTGTTCAGGTTGGAACATAATTTGACGGATGTCGTCTAAAAGTACAACACCCTCTAGTTCAAAACTCTTATTAATTACAGGAAAGATGTTACGTTTAGAACTAGAAACCGTTTTTACAAGACTGCGTAAGCTATCATTTGGGGAAACAGATCTGAAATCTTTCTCCACTTCAGCTTGCAAGTTCATTAAAGTAAGTACTGCTTTGTCTTTGTCATGTGTAATTAACTCTCCTTTCTTTGACAACTGCATGTTGTATAAGGAGTTAGGGTTAAAGTATTTTGATGTTAAAAATGAAATAGCAGCTGTTAGCATCAACGGAATCACTAGATCGTAACCTCCAGTAATTTCGGCTATGAGAAACAGGGCAGTTAAGGGAGCGTGAAGTATACCGGCAATAACACCTCCCATTCCTACAAGTGCAAAGTTTTTTTCAGATAAGCTAAACCAACCGGAACTGTTTATCAGTTTTGAGAAAGAGAATCCAAATACTGAACCGATAAACAAGGAAGGAGCGAAAATTCCTCCAATTCCTCCTGCTCCTAGAGTAACAGCTGTAGCAATTGATTTGAGAAAGACAATTGCAAACAAGAAAATTAAAAGAACCCAAACCTGCGATTTCCATTCGTAAAAAAAGCTTCCTTCCATTAGAGCATATTCATCGCCATGCAGCAAACTTTTGATGGCCCCAAAACCTTCTCCATACAAAGGCGGGAATAGGAACAAAAGTAGCCCTAAAATGGAAGAGCCTATTATAGTTTTCTTCGTTTGAGAAGCAAATTTCTCAAACGCACTTTCAATGGACCAATATGTTTTACAGAAATAAACAGAGAGCAAGCCTGTAAAAACTCCAAGTAGGCAGTAAAATGGCAAATCGGTAAAAGAAAATATTTCCGTAAGCTCAATGTCGAAAAGTACTTCGTTACCCAACATAAATGTTGATGTTAACGTAGCAGAAACAGAAGCGAGTAAAAGAGGAATTAGAGAGCCTGCAGTTAAATCTAGCATAATTACTTCTAAAGCAAAAACAATTGCAGCTATTGGAGCGTGAAAAATCCCTGAAATGGCTGATGCCGCTCCACATCCCAAAAGAAGTGTTGTGGTTTTATAATTCATTCTACCCAGTCTCGCATAGTTTGACCCTATGGCGCTACTTGCGCCAACAGTAGGTCCTTCAAGTCCCACAGAACCACCAAAGCCAACAGTAATCATACTTGTTATAATTGAGGCGTAAGTTGATGAAAATGATATTTTTGAGTTCTTTTTTGAAATGGCATAAAGTGTAGAAGGGATACCATCACCTACTCGGCGTTTAATAAAGTAACGAACGATTAAAACAGTAATAATTATTCCAATTGCGGGATAAATAAGGTATAGGTAGTTTTCGTAGGTATTTAACTTGTTAGGTTCAAGTAGTGATTGAATAAAGTGAACCGCATTTTTTAGGGCAACCGCAATTAGGCCCGAAGAAAATCCAATAAGTACACTTAAAATTAGAACAAATTGCCTGTTATTAAGGTGTTTGTGCCGCCAAACTAAAAATTGACGGTGCGCAACTTTTGACTTTGCAGGCAAAGAATGATTGAGCCGTAGGATTGAATAAATCAAACTCTTCATAGCATCATTATTCTTTATTGGGAAGTTGTACTTCGGAACTTCTTAAATGCAAATCTCTTTGCGGGAATGGAATTGTCACGTTATTTTCTCTAAACTTCATGTCAATGGCGAAACGCATTCTACTTTTTACGAATTCAATTCGCCAAACCTCTTTTGACCAAAAATGTATTTCAAAATCTAGGGAAGAATCCCCAAAGTCAAGGAAACGAACAAATGGTTTAATTTTCATATTAACCGCATCATCTATTTTAGCCACTTCTAGCAGTATTTTTTCCACCATTGCAGTATCAGAACCATAAGCAACACCAACGCTCACATGAAATCTAGTTAAGACATTGCTATTTGTCCAATTGATAACTCGATTATTAGTTAGCTGAGAATTTGGAACAAATATTACTATGCCATCTCTTGTGCTCACTTTTGATGTTCTTAACTTAATTTCTTTAACTGTACCTAAAATGCCATTCTCGAACTCAATAATATCGCCAATTACCGTATCGCCTTCAAACAACAATATAAGACCTGAAATAAAATCTTTAAATGCATCCTGTAAACCAAAACCTAACCCAACAAAAAGGGCTGAGGAACCCAAGAGTATTGGAGTTATATCGAATCCCATACTTCTGATAGAAAGTAAGATTGCAAGTAGAAAAATTACATATTTACCAATTTGAATAATTGCTAAGGCCTTACCGTCGGTAGGGTCTTCTTTTTGTGTAATTCTATTTCTTAAATATTTTGCTAGGTTCGAGGTAATTAATTTGGCAATAATTAAGATTACCAGCACAACAATAATGTTGTAGATGGAAAGGTGATATTCTCCAAGCTCTAGAATATGAGACTCTAATACTTCTTGAATACTTTTCCAAATGCTTTTTGCTTCTTCTTCAATCATTCTATTAATGTAAAATTAATCGTCCTAACTCATGTGCTAATTTCTTCTTGGCTTCTTCTAGTTTGATGATGTCTTTCATGATTTCTTCGTAATCAACATCTTTAACTTTTAATTGCTGTTGCTTTTCTCGAATCAGTTGTTCTACCTTATTTAATCTCCATGAGCATATTCCTTTGTGAATTTTTTTAGGCAAGATTAAATCCTCTGTCAAGGTTAATATTTTATGTTTTTCTTCCCAATTTAAGCTTAGCGTATATTTCTCCATGAGGCACTCAATTGTGAAACTACTAATTACATTGTCTGTGTTTGTTACTAAATGGCGCTCTTCTACATGGGTTTCATTTTCAACAGCATGTTTAAAAAGGTGATAAATTTTACGAAAAATTGGATCATTGAAATAAAGTTCGTCTTTCTCTATTTCGAATACTAAATATTCTGCTACACTTGCCTTAATAAACTCTGAATCCTCCTCAGATTCTTTGCCCGTGGGAATTTCTATTTCGATACTACCGTATTTAACAAAAGTTCTAATAATATCACTTTCTTGCTCTGCTAGGACATCTATTTTATCGTTTTTTCCTTCACTCTCAGGACTTCCTATTTCATGAGAAAAGTCCGGTGGAGGGCCTTCATCTCTTTCTTGTTGCTGAATTCTTTTTGATAGCTTATTCCGCCTTACTTTATTTAATTCACTTAATAAAGCTTGCTCATCAATTTCCATTAGGTTGCTGCATTCTTGCAAATAGACAGAACGTGCAATGGGCTCAGGAATAAGGGCGATACTTCTTACTATTTCTTTAATTAAGCCTGCCCTTTTAATCGGGTCGTCACCTGTTTCTTTTAGTAAAAGATTTGTTTTGAATCGAATAAAATCAAACGATTCTTTATCTAGAAATTGAGTTATTTCAGCTGTACTATGACTTTTTGCAAATGAATCTGGGTCTTCACCATCTGCAAAAGCCAATACTCGAACGTTAAGGCCTTCTTCCAGAATCATATCGATACCTCGAAATGCTGCTTTTATGCCGGCGGTATCGGCATCAAAAAGAATGGTTATGTTTTGTGTGTAGCGTTTAATTAATCGTATTTGATCTGCAGTAAGCGATGTACCAGAACTTGAAACAACATTTTCTACTCCATTTTGGTGCAAAGAAATAACGTCTGTGTATCCTTCAACCAAGAAACACCTATCGTGAGAAATAATAGACTTTTTTGCCAAATTCAATCCATAGAGAACTCGGCTTTTGTGGTAAATGTCTGATTCTGGTGAGTTCAGATATTTAGCTACTTTTTTTTCTGCAGAAAGCGTTCTTCCACCAAAACCGATAACTCTACCTGAAATGTTCTGAATTGGAAACATAACTCGACCTTTAAAGCGATCGAATTTTTTTTCCTCTTTGACAATGGTGAGTCCTGTTTTGTTTAAAAACTCCAGGTTATAACCTTTTGCTAGAGCTGCATCTGTAAAGTTGGTCCATTCATCGTGGCTGTAACCCAATTTAAATTTCTCTATCGTTTCTTCTCTAAATCCTCGTTCTTTGAAATAACTTAACCCAATTGCTCTTCCGTTTTCTGAATTTAAAAGTTGACCATTAAAGTAAGAAGCGGCGAAATCACTCACAATAAACAAGCTTTCTTTCACATTTGCCTCTATAACTTGTTCAGGAGATTGTTCCTCTTCTTCAATTTCTATGTTGTACTTGTTGGCTAAATATTTTAATGCCTCTGGATAAGAATATTGCTCATGTGCCATAATAAAGTTAACAGCACCTCCTGCCTCTCCGCAACCAAAACATTTGTAAATCCCTTTAGCAGGAGATACCGTAAATGAGGGAGATTTCTCATTATGAAAAGGACATAATCCAAGCATGTTGGCCCCCCTTTTCTTTAGGTTTACCCAATCCCCAACCACCTCGTCAATACGAGCAGTTTCAATAATTTGGCTTACGGTTTCTTTAGGTATCAATTTCGCTAATTTTTAGCAGGCTTAAGTTCTAGTTTTGTTGAGTCTGCGGAGGTTAACATCTGATCAATATCAATAATTTTGTTTAACGAACCATCTGGGTTCCACAACTTCCATTTTCCAACCTTTAAATCTTTCTCATAAGATCCTTCCATTTGTTTTTTACCAGTGTTGTAGTAGATAATGGAGTAGCCTTGGCGTTTACCATGCCAAAACTCCCCTTCACTCCATAAAAATCCATTTGCATAATAGTATTTCCATATGCCGTGTCTTTCGTCATCTACCTTTTCCCCTTCCATCTTTTTTACTCCATTGGAGTAATGTTCAATAACTTGCTCAACTTTACGTTCAAATACTTCCTGCTTCTTGTCATCTTTTGCGGTGTCATTGCATGCAAACAATACAAGGGTTATCAATATAAAAATAATTTTTCTCATATTTTACTTTGTTCTTTCTGTGGTATATAAAACTAAATCTTTTAGTGAGGCTTTCGCTTCGTTGTTTTCAAATCCAGAAAGAATAGCTAAAGCCTCATCTCTGTATTCTAACATTTTCTTGGTTGCGTATTCTAATCCGCCTGAATCAATAACGAAATCGATTACTTCCTTTATTTTTTTCTCATTGTTATTATTTTTCTTAACAATGTTGATTATTTGTCTACGCTTAGATTTATCAGCTTTGCGCAGTGCATAAATCAACGGAAGGGTCATTTTCTTTTCTTTTATATCAATACCAGTCGGTTTTCCTAAATTCTCGCCACTTCCGTAATCAAACAAGTCATCCTTGATTTGAAAACTAATACCGACTTTTTCTCCAAAGAGTCTCAACTTCTCAATGGTTTCATTACTTTGTTTTGCTGATTTTGCGCCTGTTGCGCAACAAGAAGCAATTAAGGTTGCTGTTTTTTTAGTGATGATGTCAAAATATACATCCTCTTCAATATCTAGCTTTCGAGCCTTTTCAATTTGTAATAGTTCTCCTTCACTCATCAACTTCACGGAGGTTGAAACTATCTTTAATAAATCAAATTCCTCGTGTTCAATAGAAAGCAACAATCCTCGAGAAAGTAAATAGTCTCCAACTAAAACTGCAATTTTATTTTTCCAAAGAGCGTTTATGCTAAAAAACCCTCTTCTTTTGTACGACTCATCCACTACATCGTCGTGCACTAAAGTAGCGGTATGCAAGAGTTCAATTAGCGATGCAGCTCGATAGGTAGACGGATTAATATTATGAAATAGTTTAGCGGTTAAAAAAACGAAAAGTGGTCGCATTTGCTTGCCTTTTCGTTTAACGATATAGTAAGTAATCTTGTCCAATAAAGGAACAGTACTTTTCATGCTTTCTTTGAAGTGCGCTTCAAATTCTAACATTTCTTTAGCCACCGGAGCTTTTATATCTTTTACGCTAATATTGCTCATCTACCATTCAAATTTACATTAACTAGACTACAATTGCAGCGTTTTTGTTGGCCAATTGACCGCAAGCAGCATCAATATCTTTTCCGCGGCTTCTTCTAATATTTACAATCAAGTTTCTGTTCTTTAAAAACGCAGCAAAAGCATCAACCTTCTTTGAACTAGCTTGTTGAAAATCAACATCATCAATAGGGTTGTATTCTATGATGTTGATTTTACAAGGTATGTGTTTGCAGAACTCTGATAACTCCTGCGCATCTTGAATTTCATCGTTAAAATCTTTGAAAATAATGTATTCAAAAGTAACTCTTGTCTCTGTTTTTTCGTAAAAATACTTCAACGCTTCCGCCAATATTTCCAAATTATTTTGGTCGTTGATAGGCATTATTTTACTTCGTTTTACGTCATTTGCAGCATGTAAAGAAACTGCTAAATTAAACTTCACCTGGTCATCCCCAAGTCGCTTAATTAATTTTGCAATGCCTGCTGTTGATACAGTAATCCGCTTTGGTGACATACCAAGACCATCCTCAGCTGTAATTCGTTCAATAGATTTTAAAACTTGACTGTAATTAAGCAACGGTTCTCCCATGCCCATATAAACAATGTTAGAAAGAGGGCGACTATAGTGCTTCTCAGCTTGTTCTTTTATGATCGCTACTTGGTCGTAAATCTCGTCGAATTGAATGTTCCGCATTAACTTTAACTTTCCTGTTGCGCAGAATTTGCAAGTTAAGCTGCAGCCAACTTGAGAAGAAATGCATGCGGTTACCCTTTTAGGAGTTGGTATTAAAACCCCTTCAGTTACTTTTCCGTCAAACAGGCGAAAAGCATTTTTGATTGTTTGATCTTCGCTAATTTGTTCTTCAGCAACTGTAACGGCAGTAATTTCAAATTCTTCCTGTAATTTATCTCGCAGTTCTTTAGAGAGGTTTGTCATCTCATCGAAAGAGCGTGCCGATTTTTTCCACAACCATTCGTACAACTGCTTGGCTCTAAATACTTTTTCTCCCTTCTGAATAAAAAGAGTTTTCATTTCCACCAAGCCTAAGTTCCGTATGTTTTGCTTTGTTGATTTCATAGCCGCCGCAAAGGTAACACCAAACCCTGAACTCAGCCACCAGCTCAATAATCTATATTTTTGTAACTCATTAAATTACCTTATTTTGATTCAGCGACTTCTCAAAACAGATAAATTATATATTGGCAATGGCAGTTTTCTAGAAAATGGAATGTTGGCGATTGACAATAATAATAGGATTTTGGAGGTAGGGGAAAATTTGATTTACAATGGAGTTAAAGTCGAATATTTTGAAGGAGCACTTTGTCCGGGTTTTGTAAATACCCATTGTCACTTGGAGCTTTCTCATTTAAAAGGTAAGGTGAGCCAAAAAACTGGCATTCATAATTTTATTGTGGAGCTACAGAAAATAAGAAACGCTAGTGAGGTAGAGAAATTAGAGGCAATTCAACAGGCAAATCTTGAAATGAAAGTTGCGGGAATTGCTGCTGTTGGCGATATTTCAAACGGTGATTCAACACTAAAAACGAAATTGAAGTCTACTATTTATTACCACACTTTTGTAGAATTGTTTGGGTTTAGAACGCACCATGCCGATTCCATATTTGAGCAGGGGCAGGCATTAAAGGCCACATTTGCTAATGCAGGAATTAAGAGTTCTATGGTTCCTCACAGTCCCTATTCGGTTTCAGAGAAGCTCTTCGAACATATAGCGCAAGAAAAGGATAATAGTCCAATTTGCATTCATAACCAAGAGTCAAAAGCGGAGAACGATATGTTTGAAAGTGGAAATGGGAAGTTGGTAGAAATGATTAAAAACTTTGGCAATGATATGTCAGGGTTTAGGAAAACAGGGAAAACCGCTTTGGAAAGTTACTTAGCAAGATTACCAGAAAAAGCTCCACTATTATTGGTTCACAACACATTCACATCTATTGAAGACATTGATAAAGCGAAAAGTACCCATTCCAATTTGTACTGGTGTTTTTGTCCAAAAGCAAACCTTTACATAGAAGGTCAATTGCCAAATATTCCTCAATTTATTGAAAAAGGAGTGAAGTGTACTCTTGGAACGGATAGCCTGGCTTCAAACGACATGTTGAGTATTTGGGAAGAGATTCAAACCATTCAGCAAGCGTATCCTGAAATTTCTATGGAAATACTGATTCAATGGGGAACGCTAAATGGAGCAGAGTTTTTAGGAATAGAAAAGGAACTTGGAAGTTTTGAGCATGGGAAAAGAGCAGAAATAAATTGGATCAAAGGGAAGGCTCTTACTTCTCTATAATTCTAATTTCAACTCTTCTATTCGCTGTCTTTTCTTCTTCAGTTCTCTCCAAAGGAAATAGGGGATTGTTTCTTGCAAAACCTTTGTAAGAAAGTCGACTAGCCTTAATGCCATCGTAAATTAATAGGTCATAGATATACTTTGCTCTAGCTTCTGATAAATTGAATTTATTCGTTGCTAAATCAAGTCCATCTTCATTGTCTATTTTACAACAGATGTGTCCTTCAATTTCTATTTTCAGTTCTGTATTTTGCTTTATAGTTTGAAACAGTTCATCGTATGCTTTAAGGCTCGATTCTGTTAAGAAATGCTGCCCTGGTAAAAAAAGTATGTTATCCAGTACCAAATGATCCCCTACCTCTGCTGAAGCTAAGGCAATTTTTAGCTCTACTGGTTTTGGTTTGATAATAGGAATAACTATGGAATCTTCAGATAAGTCTGTTTCTTGATTCCAAATTGTATCATTTATCTCAATTAAATTATGCGTTACAATAATATCTGTTCTCCTGTTTTCTTGAATTCCCGCTGAGGTCTGTAATTTTTGTCCCGTAATTCCTCCTCCTTTTACAACTCCAAGTATTTCTGTATTCATACCATATTCAACTAATCTTGCGCGTACTTCTCGAGATCGCACCATTGATAGCTTTTTATTTAGCTTCTCTGTTCCTAAGTAGTCCGCGTAAGAAATAATCTCAACTTTTTTCCATTCGGTTTTGTCAACTTGTATTTTTCTTAATTCTTCCGAACTGATTTCAAATTTTTCAATATCAAAGTAAATCTTGACAGTGTCAGTTTGAGCGATTCCCTGAAAATGCACAAATACCAATAGATAAAACAATCGTTTCATGAAACAAAAGAAAGCAAACAACATTAAATACGAATTGTTATAAATAAAAAAGCTCATTTCGTTTTGCGAAATGAGCTTTGTACCCGGAGCCGGGCTCGAACCGGCACGTCCGAAAACATTGGTGTTTGAGACCAACGCGTCTACCAATTCCGCCATCCGGGCAACTTGTATTGGGGAATCAAAATTATTGATTTTTTTTAGTCTGAAGAATATAATTTATTATTATTACTTTATTAATTCGTTAACTCTTGTGGGCGCTGATAAAAATTGATATTTTTGCACCCCCTTTTTACAGCAGTTTATTATGTCAAGCAAAGTAAAAATATTTTCAGGTTCAAGTACCAATTTCTTAGCGCTAAGTATAGCCAAAAGTTTTGGTGTTGAATTAGGGAAAACATCATTGAACAGATTTTCTGATGGAGAATTTCAGCCGGCTTTTGAAGAGTCCGTAAGGGGTTGCGACGTTTTTATCGTTCAATCTACTAACCCTCCAACCGAGAATATCTTCGAATTGTTGTTAATGATTGATGCAGCCAAGAGGGCTTCAGCACGGAGAATCATTGCAGTCATTCCTTATTTCGGTTTCGCAAGGCAAGATAGAAAGGATGCGCCAAGAGTGCCAATTGGATCTAAATTAATGGCGAACATGCTAACTGCTGCCGGCGTAAGTCGTGTTATGACTATGGATTTGCATGCAGATCAGATTCAAGGGTTTTTCGAAGTCTCTGTTGACCATTTATATGCTTCAGCAATTTTTTCTGAAGCTTTGAAAGAGATGAATTTACCAAATTTGGTAATGGCTTCTCCCGACATGGGCGGTTCTAAAAGAGCTCATGCTTACGCTAAGCATTTTGAAACAGAGGTGGTAGTTTGTTACAAGCAACGTAAGAAAGCCAATAGCATTGATAAAATGTTTTTAATTGGTGAGGTTGAAGGGAAAGATGTAATGTTGGTTGACGACATGATTGACACAGCAGGCACCTTAACCAAGGCTGCTGATATTATGATGGAAAAAGGGGCAAACTCTGTTAGAGCAATTTGTACTCATCCAATATTGTCAGGTGAGGCATACAATAGAATCGAGAATTCAAGATTAACAGAATTGTTAGTAACCGATACTATACCGCTAAAGGATCAAAGCGATAAAATTAGAGTGATTTCTGTTGCTGATTTATTTGCGAAAGTGATTTACAAAGTACATTCTTATGAGTCTATAAGCTCATACTTTATATTTTAAATAATAATTAAACCTTAAAAGATAGATATTATGAAATCTGTTCAATTAGAAGCTACAAGCCGAAGTGAAGTGCGTAAAAAATCTGCACTTAATGCACTAAGAAAGGAGGGTAGAATTCCAGCCGTTTTATATGGTGGCAAAGACAATTTAAATTTTCACGTAGGAGAAATCGCTTTTTCAAAGCTAATTACTACGCATGAAGTATATTTTATTGAGTTAAACTTTGGTGATAGAACAACCAAAGCAGTGATAAGCGATGTGCAATTTCATCCAGTAACGGATAGACCAATTCACATTGACTTTATGGAAGTGTATGAAGATAAATTAGTGACTATTGCCGTTCCCGTAGCTTTTACCGGAGCTTCAAAGGGTGTATTAAATGGTGGTAAGAAAAGAGAGAAACTAAGAAAGTTGATCTGCAAGGCTTTCCCTAAAGATGTGCCAGAGATAGTTACAATAGACATTACTGAAGTTATAATTGGTCAATCAATTAAAGTGAAAGATATTTCAATCGACAATGTAGAGTTGTTGGATAACCCTAACTCTGTAATCGTTGCAGTTAAAACTTCTAGAGTTGCTGTTGAAGTTGAAGTTGAAGAAGGTGAAGGCGAAGAATCAGCAGAAGGAGCTACAGACGAAGCTGCAGCAGAATAATTTAACAAATGAAATATTTGATTGTAGGACTTGGTAACATTGGCGCTGAGTACGAAAATACAAGACACAATATTGGATTTAAAACATTGGATGCCCTAGTTAAGGCATCCAATGTTGTTTTTACTCCAAACCGCTTAGGAGATACTGCTGAGGTGAAGCACAAGGGGCGTAAACTATTGTTGCTAAAGCCGTCCACTTATATGAATTTAAGTGGGAAGGCTGTGAACTACTGGATGCAAGCTGAAAAAATTCCTCTAGAGCGAGTTTTAATTGTAACTGATGATTTAGCCTTGCCTTTCGGTGCTCTAAGACTGAAGGGAAAAGGTAGCGATGGCGGGCACAATGGGCTTAAGAGTATTAACGGGGTCATGGGTTCTCAAAACTATGCCCGGTTGCGTTTTGGAGTTGGAAACGAATTTGCTGAAGGTAAGCAAGTAGATTACGTTTTGGGAGATTGGTCAGCTGAGGAAAACGAAAAGTTAGAGGAGTGTTTGGATAAGTGCTGCCAAATAATAAAATCTTTTTCAGCAAATACTTTGGGAAGAGTGATGAGTGACTTCAATGGGAAGTGATTTATTTCACTTCAAATTCATCTGCATCCATTTCAACAGGAAAATTTTGTCTAAAACTATTTAGTTCAGTTAAAGATAGCTCCACAGTCTTATTAGTCTCTTTTGAATTGGGAGCTTTCCAGATTAATTCTCCTTTTGAGTCGATTAACATTGAATTACCAATGCAATTTACTCCTACACCGTCAATACCAATTCTATTTACTGCAGCAACATAACATTGGTTTTCAATTGCCCGGGCGTAAAGTAATTTCTCCCAAGCAGCTGTTCTTACTTCAGGCCAGTTAGCAACATAAAGCAGCAAATCATACTCTTGCTTTTTGTTCCTACTCCAAACAGGGAAGCGTAAATCGTAACATATTTGAGGACAAATTTTCCACCCTTTTAGTTCCACAATTAGTCGCTCGTCACCCGCTGTAAAGTGATTGTGTTCATCTCCCATTCTAAATAAATGGCGCTTGTCGTATTTTTCGAAAGTACCGTCGGGGCGCATCCAAATAAAGCGGTTGAATATTTGATTATTTTCTTTTAAAATTGCACTTCCTGCTATAACTGCATTTTTATTCTGTGCCATTTCTGACATCCAACTTATGGTTTTCCCATTCATAGGTTCGGTTAAAACTTCAGAATTCATACTAAACGAAGTGCTGAATGTTTCAGGTAAGACGATTAAATCGGATTCATTTATTGTGTCAATCTTTTCAGTAAATGCATTTAGGTTTGCATCTACGTTTTCCCATTCTAAATTAGCTTGGATAATGCTTATGGTTAGTTTTTGCATCAAATAAATTTACTATTAAATGGAATTGATAATCTTAGCAGCGTGCAACAAGGTTTCATCTTTTTTTGCAAAACAAAACCGAAGCACCTGTTGATCAACTTTTCTACCATAAAAAACGGAGGTAGGAATTGATGCTATTTTGTGTTCTTTCGTCAAGCGCTCTGCAAAGGCAATGTCATGCTCTTCTGAAATAGTTGAGTAGTCCAGTAATTGAAAATAACTTCCAGCTGTTTCGCCTAGTATAAAGCGCGAATTTTTAATCGAATTTTTAAATAAATCCCGCTTGTACTGGTAGAATTCTTTTAATTCGATGTGGTCGTTTGAAAGGCTGAGGTATTCAGCATAAGCTTGTTGAGAGGGGCTGTGAACAGAGAATACATTATATTGATGTGCTTTTCTAAATTCTTTCATTAATTCAGCAGGAGCAAGGCAGTAGCCAATTTTCCAACCTGTGGTGTGATATGTCTTTCCAAATGAAGAGATAATAAAGCTCCTTTCCGCTAGTTTAGGGAAGCGAGCTACACTTTGATGGTCATAACCATCGAATATTATGTGTTCGTATACTTCGTCGCTTAAAACCAAGATATCTGAGGCATGCAGCAGTTTTTCTAGCTTTTGCATGTCTTGCGCAGTCATAATTGTTCCGGTTGGGTTATGCGGCGTATTTATGATAATCATTCTCGTACGTTGATTGATTACCTTTTTTACCTGTTCCCAATCAATTCTGTACTCTGGTCCTTGTAATTCTATGTGAACTGCTTTAGCACCAACCAAGTCGATAGCAGGTTCGTAACAGTCGTAGGCTGGGGTGAAAATTATGACTTCGTCTTCTTCAGAGACAGTGGTTAAAATTGCGGTAAAAATTGCTTGTGTCGCCCCTGCAGTAACGGTAATTTCAGTTTCCGGATGATAAATTCCTGTGTATAAATCTTCAGTTTTTTTAGCAATCGCTTCCCTTAAATTCAACAAACCCGGCATTGGGGCATATTGATTCATTCCGGAATAAATGGCTTTAGTTACAAGCTCCTTTAATAGTGGCGAACAGTCAAAATCAGGAAAGCCCTGAGACAAGTTCAGGGCTTTCTCTTGAACGGCCAAAGCCGACATTTTTGAGAATATGGTTGTGCCTACCTTAGGTAGCTTGGTTTTAATACTTGCGTTCAAACTTGGCATACAGCCTTATTTACCAATTGATGCAGAAAGAAACTCTCTGTTCATTCTAGCAATGTTTTCAATAGAAATTCCTTTAGGGCATTCTACCTCACAAGCTCCTGTATTTGAGCATGGGCCAAAGCCTTCTTTTTCTGCCTGTTTTACCATGTTTAGCACTCTATCCTTCGCTTCAATTTGCCCTTGTGGTAGTAGAGCATATTGAGAAACTTTTGCTGCTACAAATAAAGAAGCTGACGCATTTTTACAAGCTGCAACACATGCTCCACAGCCAATACAAGCGGCTGAGTAAAAAGCTTCATCAGCATTTTCTTTTTCAATTGGAATGGCGTTGGCATCTTGGGTATTTCCTGAAGTATTCACTGAAATGTAGCCACCTGCATGTTGAATTCTATCAAATGCGCTTCTGTCAACCATCAAATCCTTGATAACAGGGAATGCTTTTGCTCTAAAAGGCTCTATATAGATTGTTTCACCGTCTTTGAAAGAACGCATGTGCAACTGACAAGTTGTAACTAATCTTGCTGGTCCATGAGGTTCTCCGTTTATATATAGTGAACAAGACCCGCATATTCCTTCTCTACAATCGTGATCAAATGTTACAGGACTTTCGCCTTTCTCAATTAATCCTCCGTTTAAAATGTCTAACATTTCTAAGAAAGAACTGCCAGGAGAAATATCTTTTAACGGATAGGTCTCTAAACTACCTTTGGCGTTGTTGTTTTTCTGACGCCAAACTTTTAATGTTAAGTTCAATTTTTTTTCTGCTGACATACTAATCTATTTATATGAACGAGTTTTTAACTCTACATTTTCAAATTCTAATTTATCTTTGTGAAGGATTGCATCTGAAGGTTTTCCAGTATATTCCCAAGCAGAGACAAAAGCAAATTCTTCATCTCTTCTAAGTGCTTCTCCTTCTTCTGTCTTGTATTCTTCACGGAAGTGTCCACCGCAAGACTCTTCTCTTTCTAAAGCGTCTCTTGCAAATAATTCACCTAGTTCTAGGAAATCAGCAACTCTTCCTGCCTTTTCCAATTCTTGGTTCAATTCATGTGCTGTACCTGTAACTCTAACGTCTTTGTAAAACTCTTCTCTCAATGCTGCGATTTCAGAAATTGCTTCATTTAAGCCTTCTGTGGTTCTAGCCATTCCGACTTTATTCCACATGATTAAGCCTAACTTCTTATGGAAATAATCAACTTTTTTGGTGCCGTTATTATTTACCAACTTGTTTATTTCGTCTTTCGCTTTCTTTTCGGCTGCTTCAAATTCTGGCGAATCAGTTGAAATTTTTCCGGTTCTAATGTCGTTTGCTAAATAATCACCAATCGTATATGGTAAAACAAAATAACCATCGGCCAAACCTTGCATTAATGCAGAAGCACCTAATCTATTTGCTCCATGATCAGAAAAGTTGGCCTCCCCAATAGCATACATACCTTCAACATTTGTCATCAAGTTGTAATCAACCCAAAGTCCACCCATCGTGTAGTGCACGGCTGGGTAAATTCTCATTGGAGTTTTGTAAGGATTGTCATCGGTAATCTGCTTGTACATATCGAACAAGTTCCCGTATTTCGTCTCGATCACTTTAGCTCCAAGTGAAGTAATTTCTTCTTTTGAAGGATTAGAAATGCCTTTTACAAGAGCTTCTTCTTTTCCATATCTTTGTATGGCAGCTGCAAAGTCTAAGAATACCCCTTCGTTGGTGTCGTTTGCAACTACTCCATGACCTGCGTCACATCTTTCTTTTGCTGCTCTAGAAGCAACATCACGTGGCACCAAGTTTCCAAAGGATGGATACCTTCTTTCTAAGTAGTAATCTCTATCTTCTTCTTTTATATTGATTGGCTTCAGAGTGCCATTTCTAATAGCTTCAGCATCTTTTAAATTTTTAGGAACCCAAATTCTTCCATCGTTTCTTAACGATTCTGACATTAACGTCAGTTTAGATTGCTCTTTACCATGAACAGGAATGCAAGTAGGGTGAATTTGTGTGTAACAGGGATTTGCAAAGAATGCACCTTTTTTGTGAGCCTTCCAAGCTGCTGTTACATTTGATCCCATTGCATTGGTAGATAGGAAGAAAACATTTCCGTAACCACCAGTACCTAAAACAACTGCATGAGCAGAGTGTCTCTCAATTTCTCCGGTAATTAAGTTTCTTGCAATAATTCCTCTTGCTTTTCCATCTACAATAACAACGTCTAACATTTCATGTCTGTTGTACATTTGAATCTTACCCTTAGCAATTTGACGGTTCATGGCAGAGTATGCTCCTAATAGCAATTGCTGTCCAGTTTGCCCCTTAGCATAAAAAGTTCTAGAAACTAAAACTCCACCAAATGATCGGTTGTCAAGCAACCCACCATAATCTCTTGCAAAAGGAACTCCTTGTGCAACACACTGATCAATAATGTTGGTAGAAACTTCAGCTAGTCGATAAACATTTGCTTCTCTCGATCTATAATCCCCTCCCTTTATGGTATCGTAAAATAAGCGGTAGGTTGAATCTCCATCACCTTGGTAATTCTTGGCAGCATTAATTCCACCTTGGGCTGCAATAGAATGAGCCCTCCTTGGAGAATCTTGGTAGCAAAATGCCTTTACATTATAACCTAATTCTGCTAAAGTCGCAGCAGCAGATCCTCCTGCTAAACCTGTTCCAACAACAATAACATCAATGTTACGCTTGTTGGCTGGGTTTACCAGGTTAATGTTGTTTTTGTAATTTATCCATTTATCTTTTAATGGACCTTCAGGTATTTTCGAATCTAATTTTGACATAACAGAAATAGATTAATGACTAGAGTTAATAAAATGGAAAAGAGCAATTATAATGAACCCTAGAGGCACTGCAACTGCATATATATTTCCTAATTTTTCGATGGTTGGAGCGTATTTTCTATTTTTAAAACCAACTGTTTGGAATGAAGACTGAAAACCGTGAAGTAAGTGCAAAGAAAGAAATACGAACGATAAGCAGTAAATTCCCATTCTTACTGGGCTAACAAATTTATGCTGCAATTCTTTAAAATATCTATAGTCCGTTTCTCCTTCTAGCATTCCACTCATATCGCCTTCTATAAATTTGATATTAATTTCTGGAAACCAGAAGTCGTAAAAGTGAAGACCAAGAAATAGCATTACTGTAATTCCTGAAATAATCATATTTCTACTCATCCATGAAGAGTTTTCACTTGGTTTGCTAAAAGCATACTTTATTGGTCTAGCATTCCTGTTTTTTTGTTCAATAATCATTCCCATTACCAAGTGAAGAATAACACCAAATATTAGAATAGGCTGCAATAGAAACTGCACCGCAGGATTGGTTCCCATAAAGTGAGAGACCTCGTTGAACGAACCAGGATTTATAACCGATAATGAGTTGATCAATAAGTGTTGCAATAGAAAAATCACGAGAAATAAACCCGAGAGAGCCATTAGAACTTTTCTAATTATGGATGTTTTTGAATTTTCCATGGTTGTTTTGCTAAATGATTATTAGATATTTCAGGATACAAAGATAACCCTTGAATTGTTTCATTTCAATGGGTAGAATAGTATCTAATCTATTTAGATACATTCTTAATAAGAACATTCTTGGTAAGATTTAAAGAAAACAATTTAAAGTCTGTTTAGTTTGATGAAATTAAAAAAAAGCCCCATTCTAAGATTTAGAATGGGGCTCGTAATATAAAATTATACTGTTTATGAGGTAACTAATTATAACTCTTCAAAGTGCTATTTCACAACAACCTTTTTTAAGATTTTCTCAGTACCATTTTCAAGGCTTACAAAGTAAATACCTTTTTCAAATTGTGATAAATCCATTTGTTCCGTAACTGTTCCTTTTACTGTAATGATATCAGCGTACACCTGCTGTCCTAGTATGTTTCTAACATTCACATTGTAGGTTACAGTTTCTTTTGAAGTAACCGTCATGGTAAATATACCGTTGTTAGGGTTTGGCGCAATTGATAACTCAGTTGAAGAGTATGTAGTGCCGCTTAAACCTGAATGAAGTGGAGTGTTGGCCAAATTCAGTCTAATTATTGGGTTAACGTCTACCCATCCCCATCCCGGAGAGTGAGCTAAATCGATGAAGCAAGTAACATTATCTTGAAACGCACCTGAAGAAGCATCTGCTTGAACTTCAAAGCTATTTCCACCATTTGTGTTGGTTACTTCCCAACCTACTACATACTGTCCTGAATCTAACCCGTTGAATACTGCCGTTCCGTTATCTAATGGAATTGTTAACAATGAATTTGTGTCAGAAGAAAGGATAGTATAAGGTATAAAAGTAGAAGCAACTTCTCCACCTGCAAAAGCAGCAGCAATGCTTCCGGTAGCTGTAAATAAAGAATCTTCATTATACGACCAGATCTTGGGAACAATTTCCACTCCAATGTTCAATGGATCATCAGAAACGGCAAAAGTTATCGAGGTTGGCTGGTTTACTGCGCCTCCATTGCCTGTTCTAGATTCTATAACATACATGGTTCCAAATCTATCTCCTACAACAGTACCACCTGTTTGTCCAGCTCTTACATAAGAACCGGGGCCAGTTCCACCGCCGTATCCATTATCATCTCTAGCAAAGATAGTATCTGAAGTAGTAAATGTTTGAGAATAATTCTCGTTACCTAAGTTACCGTCAACACTGTCAGATGTCGCTAACATATCAACCCTAAATTCGCCTAAAACCGTAGGAACAAATCTTGGATTGTTGGTAACCACATAATCAGCAGTATCTCTTGTAACTCCTGATTGTAAAGGAAGTGGAGTAGATGAAGTAGAATATACAAGGCCAACTCCAGGTCCATTGCTTGGTGAAGCAGTATGTGTAATATCTCCTTCAATTCGCACTCCAGTTAAATCATTAGAACCGTTGTTGTAAACAAAACCGGATAATGGAAGTGGAGAAAATAGGTTAAAAGGAATTTGACCATAAAAAGGGTTGTAGACATAGTCGAAGTTGAATTCTAAATAAGGAGATCTCAATTCCATATCGTTTTCTACTCCTTCAACTACTGCAAAGTCATCAACCATCCAGAAATATCGACCAATGCCATTTGCGTAAAATCTGACTTTAAATTGAGGAGAATTAGCTACAGCGGTGCTAATATTAATAATGTTAGTTTGCCCACCAACTGTGTTTGTTGTATTACCTGCATTCACTGGTAAACCATCTTTGGCATCAAACTCAGTAAAGGTTACAAAATCATCGGTACTTACTTGCAAAACCATTCTGTTTGAAGAATTACAGCAATAACGCATGTATTGTTGGTAGCTAACCCAAACACTTGGTTTAGGTGTAATAAAAATTGTATCTGATTCGAAATAAGTGTCCATAGGTACTCTTCCAGTAGCCGGTGTTGGTGTATTGTAAAAATCAACAGGGAGAGACATAAAACCGTTTGCTGCGGTTGTTGATTTAATTTCTGTTCTAGTGGTTGAAAATCTACCTTGCTTGTAGATTGTATCCCACTCCCATAGAAAATTGTTAGGGTTATTATTAATTACTGTCCAGCCGGTTAGACCAGAATCAAAGTCTTCATAAAACAAAGTGTCTCCAAAAGCCTTGTTATTGATGGCTTTTTTGGAATAATAATCAGCTTCCAAGTCACTTCTTAGATCCTCTTTCTCAATATTATCTAAAGGAGGAGGGATTGGAGGATTTATTATTTGTTGGGCTGAGACACCCGCTGTAATTAATGATAAAAGGCTAAAAAGGTATTTTTTTTTCATTTTAGGTTGTTTATAATGAAATCTAAATATAGTGCATTTTGAGTTCAAAAGATATAAAAAAAAGCCACGTAAAATACGTGGCTTCCTTAATTCAATTTTAAAATAGATTATTGTATAACAACCTTCTTTAAAATTTTCTCAGTACCATTTTCAAGGCTTATAAAGTAAACACCTTTTTCGAATTGTGTTAAATCCATTTGTTGTCTAAGTGTTCCATTTACAGTGATGATATCAGTGTAAACTTCTTGTCCTAACATGTTTCTCACATTTACATTGTAAGTAATAACTTCAGTGGAAGAAACAGTCATTGTAAATAAACCTTTATTAGGGTTAGGAGCAATGTTAAACTCAGTACTTGAATTTGTTACATTTCTAACACCAGTTGGAATAGGAAGATTAGCCAAATTCAATCTGATAACTGGGTTAGCACGAACCCATCCCCATCCTGGAGAGTGAGCTAAATCGATGAAAGCAGTAACATCGTCTTGAAACGCACCTGAAGAAGCATCTGCTTGAACTTCAAAGCTATTTCCCCCATTTGTGTTCGTTACTTCCCAACCTACAACATACTGTCCTGAATCTAAACCGTTAAATACAGCAGTACCATTATCTAAAGGAATAGTTAATAATGAATTTGTATCAGTAGAAAGGATAGTGTAAGGAATGAAAGTAGAAGCAACTTCTCCGCCTGCAAAAGCTGCAGCAATTGTTCCTGAAGCAGGAGCAAATAGAGAATCTTCAACATAAACCCAGATCTTAGGGACTATTTCTACTCCAATGTTAAGTGGGTCGTTAGAAACCGCGAAGGTAACAGAGGTAGGCACTTTTGCAGTACCACCGTTACCAGTTCTAGATTCTACAACATACATTGTTCCGAATTTATCTCCTACAACAGTACCACCTGTTTGTCCAGCTCTAACATAACTACCAGGTCCGGTTCCACCGCCATATCCATTATCATCTCTGGCAAAGATAGTATCTGAAGTAGTGAATGTTTGAGAATGAGTTTCGTTTCCTAAATTTGCATCAATACTGTCAGAAGTAGCAATCATATCAACTCTGAAATCACCCAAAACAGGAGGAACAAATCTTGGAGAGTTTGTTACAACGTAATCAGCAGTATCTCTAGTACTACCAGACAGCAAAGGAAGCGGAGTAGAGGTTGTAGAGTATACGAGACCGATACCTGGTCCACCTGGAGTTGCTGTATTAAAAAAGTCTCCTTCGATTCTTACACCAGTTGCATTATTAGATCCGTTATTGTAAACAAAACCCGATAATGGAAGCGGTGGGAATAAATCGAAAGGTATCTGACTGTAGAAAGGATTATAACTGTAGTCATAGTTAAACTCTAGGTAAGGAGTCCTTAATTCAATGTCGTTTTGAACGCCTTCAATTACAGCGAAATCATCAATCATCCAATAATAGTGAGAGTTTCCTTCAGATAAAAATCTAATTTTAACTGAGGCAGAATTAGCAGCAGCTGTGCTAATATTGATGACATTAGAAACTGTCCCGGAAGCAGCGTTTACAGCAATTGCGTCTGTAGCATCATATTCTTGGAACGTTACGAAATTATCTGTACTAGCCTGTAGTACTAATCTATTTGCACCACTACAACAGTATCTTAATGCTTGTTGGTAGGTAACCAAAACACTACCGAAACCGTTTGGATTGGCTCCATTGTTGGTTAAGTTAATCGTTTCTGACTCAAAGTAAGTATCCATTCCTACAGCTCCTGTTCCAGGAATAGGTGTATTGAAAAAATCACCTGTTAACACCATAAATCCATTTGCTGCAGTAGTAGATGTAATAATGTTAGTTGCCGCAGAGAACCCACCATTTTGGTATACTGTATTCCAAACCCACTGAAAGTTATTTGGGTTGTTATTAACTACAGACCAGTTTAATGGCAAACTACTTGCGAAATCTTGGTAATACAAAGTATCTCCAAAAGCTTTTGCATTCTGCTTTGCTTTCTTAAGAAAATCAGGATCAGCTGATTTTGCCTCACTTGTTAATGCGGCAGGCACTTCAAAACTAGCCATGTTTGTGTTACTCATTCTATTTTGAGCAAAAGCGAAACATGATGCTAGTATCAAACCTGACAGTAAAATGTAATTTTTTTTCATGTTAAAATTTTTAGTTAAACAGTTATTTCAATGGTTAAATATAACTATTTTTTAATATTTAGGACATCTTTGTAATAAGTTGACATTAATATGACAAATATTTTTTGCAATAGTTTTAGACGTACTCATCGATTGCCGGACAACTACATATTAAATTCCGATCTCCATAGGCATCATCGACCCTTCGCACACTGGCCCAAAACTTGTTGCCTCTTTGACCTTCCATTGGATAAGCTGCTTGAGATCTGCTATATGGTAAAGTCCATTCGTCAGCTGTGCACATATTCTCTGGGTGAGGGGCATTTTTTAAAAGATTATTATCTTTATCAATTGCGCCCTCTTCAATCGATTTAATTTCCGCACGAATTGATTTCATCGCTCCAATAAAGCGGTCTAGTTCATTAATGCCCTCACTTTCGGTAGGCTCTACCATTAGCGTCCCCCCTACCGGGAATGATACAGTTGGTGCATGAAATCCATAATCTATAAGTCGCTTTGCAATGTCAACTACTTCAACCCCGGCAGATTCTTTAAATTGGCGACAATCAAGAATCATTTCATGTGCGACAGTTTTATTTTTTCCTTGATACAAAATTGGATAATCCTCTTCTAATTGCTGTTTAATGTAGTTTGCACTTAAAATAGCAGCTTCTGTTGATTTTCGTAAACCTTGCTCTCCAAGCATTTTAATGTATGCATATGAAATAAGAAGGACTAGTGCGCTCCCGTAAGGAGTTGCTGAAATTGCTGAAATTGCTTCTTTTCCCCCAATTTTAACTATAGGGTTAGAGGGTAAGAATGGAGCAAGGTGCTCTACAACACCTATTGGCCCCATGCCAGGACCACCTCCTCCATGGGGGATTGCAAACGTTTTATGTAAGTTCAAGTGACAAACATCTGCTCCAATATTTCCTGGGCTAGTCAATCCAACTTGTGCATTCATATTAGCACCATCCATATATACTTGTCCACCATATTTGTGAATTAAGTCAGTAATTTCAATGACAGATTCTTCAAAAACACCATGAGTAGAAGGATAGGTAATCATTAGGGCGGCTAAATTGTCTTGGTGCGATTCAACTTTTTCTGTTAAATCCACTAAGTCAATATTTCCAGCTTCGTCACATTTTGTAACAACAACTGACATTCCTGCCATTACTGCACTTGCAGGATTTGTTCCATGTGCAGAAGAGGGAATAATTGCAATGTTTCTATGGTGATCACCGCGACTTCTATGGTATGCTCGAATTACCATTAAACCCGCATATTCACCTTGTGCTCCAGAATTTGGCTGAAGGGAGGTGCGGTAAAATCCAGTAATTTCAGATAAATCTCTTTCTAAGTTATGCAGCATCTCCAAATAACCTTTAGTTTGGTTTTGAGGTGCAAAAGGATGAATGTTAGCAAATTCATTCCAAGTCAAAGGAAGAAGTTCTGTAGCTGCATTCAATTTCATAGTGCATGACCCAAGTGGAATCATACCGTGCACCAAAGAAAAATCTTTATTCTCTAATCGCTTTATATAACGCATCATTTCAGTCTCTGAGTGATGGCTATTAAAAATAGGGTGCGACAAGTAACTGCTTGTTCTTTTTAAGTCTTTATTCACTGTAGAGTTGTCTTCAGTATTTTCAACAAAACTGAATGTTTTACCTTTAAATTCAGCGAACAGACGAATCAAATTATTTAGTTCATGCAATTCAACAGTTTCATTTAAACTAATAGATAGTTGCGCATCACTTGCCTTTCTTAGGTTAATATTGTGATTTGCGGCAAATGTTATAAAGTCATCCACCTTAATGTTTTCATTCTCTATTAGCAGGGTATCAAAGTAATTTGAATGCACAACATTGTATCCGAAGTTTTTAATTTCTTTTGCTAAGGTTGAAGTATAATTATGAATTCCTTCTGCAATTTTTTTAATTCCGTCCTTGCCATGATAAACAGCATACATACTTGCCATAACAGCAAGTAAGACCTGAGCAGTACAAATATTTGAAGTTGCCCTATCACGTTTAATATGTTGTTCTCTAGTTTGAAGCGCCATTCTTAAGGCAGCTTTCCCATCCATATCAACAGACAGTCCAATAATCCTTCCCGGAATGTTTCTTTTGAAACTATCTCTTGTTGCAAAATAGGCTGCATGTGGACCACCAAATCCCATTGGTATTCCAAATCTCTGGGTAGTACCACAAACGATATCTGCTCCCCACTCACCAGGAGGAGTGAATAATGCTAAACTCAATAAGTCAGCAGCAACCGTAAGTAATGCCCCTTTTGCATGAACCTTAGAAGCAAATTCTTTATAATCTTTCACTTCTCCATTGATAGATGGATATTGTAGAACAGCTCCAAAAATGTCATGTGAAAAATCATAAGTGGAAGTATCTCCGATTATTAGCTCAATTCCAAGTGGCTCACTCCTTGTTTTTAAAACATCTAATGTTTGAGGAAAGCAATCATTAGCAACAAATATCTTTTTTACGTTGGCTTTCTTTAACGCCTTTTCTCGTGCGTTATACATCAACGTCATGGCTTCTGCAGCTGCAGTTCCCTCATCTAATAATGAAGCGTTTGCTAAGTCCATTCCTGTTAGGTCGGTAACCATTGTTTGGTAGTTCAGAAGAGCTTCCAATCTGCCTTGTGCAATTTCCGCCTGATACGGGGTGTAAGCAGTATACCATGCAGGATTTTCTAAAATATTTCGTTGAATTACTGCAGGAACCTTAGTATTGTAATAGCCTAAACCAATGTAACTTTTAAATACCTTGTTTTTTGTAGCTATTTTTTTTAGGTGGTTGATGTACTGGTACTCACTCATTGGTTCGCTTAAACTTAGAGGCTTTGCCAATCGAATTGAGTTTGGAATTGTCTTTGCAATTAAGCTTTCAATGCTATCTTCTTTAATAGTTTGTAGCATTTGAGCGATGTCTTGGTTGCTTAATCCAATGTGTCTAGAACTGAAAGGAGCTGAAGTCATTTTAAAAATTTTAAGAGTGCAAATGTAATTTAAAGTTTATTTGATTGACTCACTTTTCACGATGAAACGCATTCGCGTTGATAATGTTTTTTGATAGCAAAAATATTCGGTAAGCATCTTATATTTAAGTATTTGTTTGCAATATTAGCAAGAATTAATTTTCTAACCAGAGCCAATCGATTTCATGCTAACAATTATGAATTATTTAGTCTACAGTTAGGTGGTGCAATAGAAGTCTCAGTTGGACCTATTTATATGGGAAGAAATTAAACTCATCATTACGATCAATGGAAAATTTATGAAATATATAAGATGAAAAAATTATTTTTGCAAACGAAGTTTACATGCAAATTTATTTTGGAGGTGTTTTAACCAAAATGTATAATGGAATTAGTGCTGCTTTTGTAGGTTATTTTGAGTCGCGCATCGGTGATATTCTATTTGCTAGTCCAATTGCAATCGTATCTTTAGAAATTGAAAAATAGATTAAATGACGTTTAAAAATAAAATCGAATTTGCCGAAAATATTGACAATCAGGATCAGTTAAAGAGCTTTAGAAATGAGTTTAACTTTCCCAAACATCAGGGTAACAATAAAGTTTACTTTACTGGAAATTCGCTGGGTTTAATGCCTAAAAAAGCAAAAGATGCTTTACAGCAAGAATTGGATGATTGGGCTAACTTCGGAGTGGATGGGCATTTTGAAGCAAAGAATCCTTGGTTCTCGTATCACGAAAAGTTTAAAACTGGCTTGGCAGAGGTCGTTGGGGCAAAGCCTTTAGAAGTAACCCCAATGGGAGGTCTTACTTCGAACCTTCATTTTTTAATGGTTTCTTTTTATCGACCGAAAGGGAAGCGGGTAAAATTATTGTGCGAAGGGAAAGCTTTTCCTTCTGATCAATACGCATTGGAAACGCAAGTAAAGTTTCATGGATTAGATCCGGACGAAACGATTGTTGAACTGCACTCTCGTAATGGGGAGGTAGGAATAAGAAAAGAAGATATTCTAAGTAAAATCGAAGAGCTGGGTGATGAATTAGCTTTGATAATGATTGGGGGTGTAAATTATTATACCGGACAAGTTTTTCCGATGGAGGAAATAACTAAGGCTGGTCATGCTGTAGGCTCTATGGTTGGCTTTGATTTGGCTCATGCTGCAGGAAATGTAAAGTTAGAATTGCATAAATGGGGAGTTGATTTTGCAGCTTGGTGTTCTTATAAGTATTTAAATTCAGGACCTGGAAGCGTTGCAGGTATTTTCGTTCATGAAAGGCATTCTGAAAGCATAGAGTTAGATCGCTTTGCAGGTTGGTGGGGAACACCTTCCGAGGATAGATTTCAAATGACAAAAGGATTTATTCCTGCTGCCGGCGCAGATGCTTGGCAGTTGAGCAATGCGCCTGTATTAGCAATGGCCGTTCACAAAGTTGCGCTAGACTTGCATTTGGAAGCAGGGGTTGATAATTTAATTGAAAAACAAAAGAAGTTGACGTCGTATTTGGAATTTGTATTGAAAGATATTTCAGATCGACTACCTTCCGTTAACTTTACGGTTATAACCCCGAAGGAGCGAGGGTCGCAGCTTTCCATTTTAACAGAAGGCAGTGGCGGGAAGGATTTATTCAACAAAATGACCGAACTAGGTGTTGTTGCAGATTGGAGAGAGCCAAATGTGATTAGAGTTGCACCGGTGCCTATGTATAACTCATTTACCGATGTTTACAATTTTGGTCAAATTATAGAAAAATCGCTAGAAGAAATAAAATAATATGGAAAAGGTAATTATCGTCGGAGCAGGTTTAGTAGGATCTTTGCAAGCCATTTATATGGCAAAAAAGGGGTATACAGTTGAGGTCTATGAACGTAGGCCAGATATGAGAAAGGTAGATTTAGTTGCAGGGAGGTCAATTAACTTAGCCTTATCCAACAGAGGTTGGAAAGCCATTTCAGAAGCAGGCATTCAATCAGAAATTGAAAAAATTGCAATTCCAATGCGCGGAAGAATGATGCACGATGAGGAAGGAAATACTACATTCCAGCAATACGGGAAAGATGATGAAGCTATTTTTTCGGTTAGTAGAGGATTATTAAATCAAAAGTTAATGACTTGTGCAGGAGACTTTGAAAATGTAACCTTCTTTTTTAACCACAAATGTTTGGATGTAAATCTTGAAAAGAATCAATTAACCTTTCTTAATTCGGAGACCAACGAAAAGAAGACGGTAACGAAAGGGAGAGTTTTTGCTACAGATGGAGCGTTTTCTGTCATTCGAAAACGATTGATGAAAACAGATCGTTTTAATTATCAGCAAATGTATTTGGAACATGGTTATAAGGAATTGACAATTCCTGCAGCAGATGGCGGGGGATTCAAGATTGATAAGAATTCGCTGCACATTTGGCCTAGGGGAGAGTATATGATGATTGCTTTGGCCAATGAAGATGGAAGTTTTACGTGTACCTTGTTTTTCCCTTTTGAAGGGGAAAATTCTTTTGGATCCATAAAAACCAAAGCCGATGTAGAGAAATTCTTTAACAACGTGTTTCCAGATGCGGTTGAATTGATGCCTAATTTAGTGGAAGAGTATTTTGAAAACCCAACAGCATCCTTAGTTACTGTTCGTTGTTCGCCTTGGAATTATAAAGATCAAATTATTATGATGGGTGATTCATCACATGCCATTGTTCCTTTTTATGGCCAAGGGATGAATTCGGGATTTGAAGATTGTACTGTTTTTAACGAGATTTTTGAGTCAAACAAAAGGGACTGGGGAAAAAGTTTTAAGGCATTCTCCGACACTCGTAAAAAAGATGCGGATGCTATTTCAAATCTAGCCTTGCAAAACTTTATTGAAATGAGAGATTTAGTGGCAGATGAAAGTTTCTTGTTGAGAAAAAAGATTGAAAAGAAAATTTATAGCAAGTATCCAGAAAAGTGGGTTCCGTTATATTCACAAGTTACCTTTAGTCATACTCCATATTCAGAGGCGCTCGGCAATGGCAAGCGGCAAGAAAAAATAATGGATTGTATCATGGCAAAAGAGAATATAGAACAACTATGGGATAGCCAAGAAGTAGAAGACGAAATTTTGGAAATGATTTAATTCATGAAAAAATTAATACTATTTGGATTTTTTTAACACAACAAGTGTTGATTTATGGGCAAGTTAATCATAAAACATTTCCGTTATCAAGAGAATTTAAGAAGTCAGGGTTTAGCATTTCTCCCATAGCAACAGTTTCTTTTGGGAATAAAAAGTGACCTCAGGCTATTTTCTAATGATGCAGGTTTTGAATGGGAGCATATTGAGGTGGGCAGAGGTACTTGGAATGCCGGAATTGAGTTAGGTTGGTTTAAAACGTTTGAAGGGTATCAAGTAGGTGATTATTTTGAAGGAGCAATTTCTTACAGACGGTTCAGTGGCGTTCATTATTTAGAGGAGGCTAATGTTAATGTGCCTGCTGGTCAGGTTTTATTCCCGTTTAAGGGGTATGAAAACAGTTGGAGATCTGAAACTATTACTGCAGCAGTTCGCTTGATAGATATTGCTTTTCAAAAGCCCAATAGTTTTTTAACTTGGGGTGTTGGGGTGAATTATGATTATTTAATTGCTAGTCGTTTTGACTCTGATTACCCTCAGGGATTTCTTGTGAATAACGAAACTCTATTTGACAACAAACATGCAGTAAGGGCTTGTTTTCAAATAGGTTATGAGTTTAAAATGTCGAAATATTTATTTTTAATTCCAACGTTAGAAACTCCTTTGCTAACAATTTTACCAATTTCTACCTTACACCCATCAATTCAACTTTTAGACGTGAATTACCAACTCTTAATAATTTAATTGAAATTCATGATTTTAAGAAAGAATCCTGTGAATTGTAATGCTCCGGTACTGAAAAATATGCCTTCTATGTAAAGAAAGGATTTGTGTTTTTCTCAACTCTCACGGTCGTCTCAAGGCCATGTCCGGAATATACTTTTATAGAGTCAGGGAGCGTAAATATCTTTTTTTCTATGTTTTCTATTAGATCATGATGATTCCCTCCTGGTAAATCAGTTCTACCTACGCTTCCTTTAAATAGCACGTCTCCACCAATCATAAAGTTTTCTGCTTCGCATACTAAAACGATATGGTCAGGAGAATGGCCGGGAACGAATAAAACATTTATTTGCGAGGCACCAAACTCAATTGTATTACCTTCATTTAAGAAGTGAGTTGGTTTAGGAGATGATTTGTACGGTATTCCGTATAGTTTGGCTGATCGCTCTGCCATAGCAATCATATCTATTTCTGAATTGTAAGCAGTTACTGGCAAATTGTATTTGTCAGCTACAAAGTTATTGCCCAAAACATGGTCAATGTGGAAATGAGTATTGATTAAATGGGTAGGAGTAAGCTTCTCATTCTCTATATATTTGCTTAACTCGTCTTCTTCGTTTGCATTAAAACAACCTGGATCAACAACAATACAATCGTTTTTGTCGTTTACCAATAGATAACTGTTTTCTTGAAAAGGATTGAAAGTAAATTTCTTAATTCGAATCATAGCTTTTAAATCTTGTTACGAAAATACGGCAATTGCTCAAATTGCTTACTTTTATTGTCCTGATAATTTTTCTTTGAAAAAGGCATTTTATACACTTCTTTCTAACGTTTTTTTGATCCTTAGTTTGGTAGGGTCCAAGCCAGTTTCTGCCCAATTTTACAATGGGACCAAAATTGATTTTGGTAAAAACAGAGTTCAATATGATGACTTTAAATGGCAATTTTATCGGTTTAGTAATTACGAAACATACTTCTATACAGGAGGAAAGGAGTTAGCAGTTCATGCGGCAAAGTATTTGAAAGTAAGGATCCCTGAATTAGAAAGTTTTTTTGAATTTAAGATTTCTGACCGCATTCAGTTTGTCATTTATAACAAGCAGTCACATTACAGACAGAGTAATGTTGGCTTAAACACGGAAAGGAATCAGAATTTAGGAGGGGTTACCAAAATTGTGGGTAGCAAGGTTTTTGTGTTTTTTGAAGGCGACTATGACTCGTTTGAGAAGCAGCTAGATGCAGGATTAATTGAAGTTTTGATTAATCAGTTGGTTTATGGTGGTAATTGGCGACAAGTAATTCGAAACTCTACATTAGTAAACTTGCCGGAATGGTATACAAAGGGTTTGGTTTCTTACTTAATTAAAAAATCTGATCCACTTATTCAAGCTAAAATTAAAGACGGTGTTTTAAACGATAGGTTTAAGCGATTCAATGCGTTAACAAACGAACAAGCAGAAATAGTCGGCCATGGCTTGTGGGAATATGTATCAAAATCTTACGGAGACGAAGTAATTCCTAATATTCTGTACATGACTCGAATTGCGAGAGAAGTTGATGATGGATTTCTCTATGTAATTGGTTTGACATTGGACCAACTATACTATGAGTGGCGTACACAAGCTAAAGCGAAATATATTCAATCTAATGCAGCTGGAAATCAGAATATGGGAGAAGCGTTGATGATTAAGATGAGAAAGAATCGTCGATATCAAAACCTAAAAGTAAGCCCCGATGAACGTTACGTTTCTTACTCTACCAATCAAGAAGGACAATACAAGGTCTATGTTCATGACCTAGAGACTAACAAAAAAAGGAGAATATTTAAAAAAGAGCACAAGTTAGAACGCCTTCAAGATTATTCTTATCCTATTATAGAATGGCATCCGTCAGGAGAATTTTTAACCTTTATTACTGAAAAGAAAGGGGAGCTGCTTTTTTACAATTACAATGTAGAGACAGAGGAAATCGCAGTTAAGTCAATATTTAAGATGGAAAAGGTGCTTTCTTATCAATTCCTTAAAAGTGGAAAGCAATTTGTTTTTTCAGGTGTAAATGATGGTCAGTCAGACTTGTATATGTACAGTATACTCGGCAATACGCAGAAGAAGTTGACGGATGATGTCTATGATGACTTAATGCCAGTTATTGATTACGAGTCAAAAGTGTTTTTTGTGTCTAATCGAATGAACGATAGTCTAAATATCGAGCATAAAACAGAAGAGTTTTATCATGAAAAAGACATATTCGTTCTTAATTTAAATCAAGATAATTTCATTCAATCAGTTTCCAATACACCCGAGGTTGAAGAAACTGCCCCAATTATTGTGAACGGCAAATTGAATTATTTAGTTCAAGAAAACGGTAAGTCACGCCAATACCTTGCAACTTACGACAGTGTAATTAGTAAAGTTGATACCATAATACACTATCGTTATTTTTATAAGACGAAAAAATTAATCACGTATCCTTTGCCAGTTTTATCTCAATCGGCAACTCGCGAGGGGCTAATTTATCAAATGGGATTTGAAAATGGCTTCTATAATGTTTTTAAAAAATCGCTGAGTCAGATAAACCAATCTAGTTTGAAAATAAGCGAAGAAAAGGTTGAGGTTAAACTTCAAAAAGAACTACCTGAGGAGTCGTTTAAAGTGTTCGATGAAGAAGAGCCTGCAGTGCAGTTTGATTACATGAACTATGAATTCAACAATAGTGTTGCCAAACCGGTTAAAAGTATTGCCATAACTGGTGTTGAGGAGGAGGTAGATTTTGACGCTATAAAATTCCCTACCCAGCGATTATATAGGCTAAATTTTAGAAGTGATAACACCATGTTACAGTTAAATCACACATTTATTAATGGTCAGTACCAAGCTTATAATGGAGGTCCGTATACCAATTCTGGTTTAGGAATTAACACTAAAATTGGTATAGTAGATTTAATGGAAGATCACAAGGTATACGGCGGGTTTCGATATGCAGGGAACTTGATAGAGTATTCTTTGAGTTACCAAAACTTAAAGGACAGATTGGATAAGGAATATACCATTATGCGGACGAGAGATCGAATTACCTCAGGTCAGCCGTTTGTGAGAGGAAATGTTAGAATTGCTTCCCCTTATGATTTAAAAACACTTCGTGGAGTAGCTAGTTATTCGTATCCATTTTCAGAAATTACCAGTCTACGTGGAATAATATCCGTTAGGAACGATAAGATCATTCCCCTATCGACAGATCAAGGCGCATTGGAAGCTAGTATTTTTGATGAATACTATGGCTCTTTAAAAGCAGCTTACGTCTATGACAATACACGAGAATTAGCCGTTAATATTCTTAGCGGAACGCGCTTTCGCCTATTTGGTGAGCATTATGAAAGACTTTATTCCGATGCCCGATTTGGGTCCGCTAACTTTCAGGTGCTCGGATTTGATTTTAGACATTATCAAAAAATTCATCGAGAGATAATTTTTGTTACCCGTATTACAGGAAGTAAGTCATTTGGTAAAACACCTTTGATATACTATTTAGGTGGGACAGACGAGTGGATTAGTGGTGATTTATTTGATCGAAGTACACCAATTGATCAAACTCAGAATTATGGATTTCAAGCTCTAGCTGCTAACATGAGAGGATTTAAACAGAATGTTAGAAACGGAAGCGCCTTTGCATTATTAAATGCAGAAATACGCTGGCCCATTGTAAAGTATTTTATGAGAAAGCCTGTAGAAAAACCGTTTCTTAGAGACTTTCAAGTGGTCGGTTTTGCTGATATCGGAACAGCTTGGGAAGGGAACTCTCCCTTTGATGAAGAGAATTTGTTAAATAGTGAAATACTGTCAACAGGGCCTATTACAATTACTTATGAGAACATTAACGATCCAATTGTTGGCGGAGTTGGTTTTGGGTTGCGTTCTACTATTCTTGGCTACTTTGTAAGGGCAGACATGGCCTGGGGAATTGAGAACGGAATCATAAGCGATGAAAGGATTATAATGTTTTCACTTACTTTAGATATTTAAATGAAAAATATGACCGTATCTACACTCATTATTTTAATTTGCATAGGGCTATTGGGCGGCTTTTTAAGTGGAATGATTGGAATTGGAGGAGGAATAATAATTGTGCCCGCTTTAGTTTATTTGCTTGGAGTTTCACAACAATCTGCTCAAGGAACGAGTATTGCATTGATGCTCCCTCCCATCGGTATTTTAGCAGCAATGAACTATTATAAAGCAGGTTCGCTAAACGTTAAGTATGCGCTAATAATTGCTGTAACGTTTATTGTTGGCGGTTATCTAGGGTCAAAAATGTCTTTGGCATATTTGAGTGAAGCTGCCATGAAAAAAGTATTCGGCATCATTCTTATGGTGGTATCTGTTAAGATGATTTTCTTTTCTAAATAGGCTTTATGGAATCTAAAATAAAATCCTTTGCAACTGAATATTTTGATGAAATTCAAGAAATAAGAAGACACCTTCATGAAAACCCTGAATTGTCATTTGAGGAATTCGAAACTTCTCAATATTTAAAAAATAAACTAGAATCCTGGGGGCTAGAGATAGATGCAACTTGGGTGAAAACTGGATTTACTGTTGTTATATACTCAGGTAAGCCTGGCAAAACAGTTGCGTTACGGGCAGATTTAGATGCTTTGCCAATTCATGAAAAAGCGAACGTTGAGTATACGTCTAAGGTTGATGGTAAAATGCATGCATGTGGGCATGATATTCACGCTTCATGTCTGATGGGTGTTGCAAAAATTTTACAAGCAACCAAAGAAGAATGGAGTGGAAGGGCAGTTTTATTTTTTCAACCAGGAGAAGAAAAGTTACCTGGCGGAGCGTCATTAATGATAGAAGAAGGGATACTGGATCGTTACAAACCGGACTTAATGCTTGCGCAGCATGTTTATCCAGAATTTGAGGTTGGTTATGTTGGTTTTAAAAGTGGCATTTATATGGCATCTGCAGATGAAATCTACCTTACCGTGAAAGGTTTTGGAGGACATGCAGCTTTGCCTCATAGAAACATTGATCCCATCTTAATTTCTGCATCAATTATATTGAATTTACAGACCTTGGTAAGTCGAACTGCTCCACCAACCTTGCCAACCGTATTGTCATTCGGAAAAATTATTGGCGAAGGGGCCACCAATGTTATTCCTACTGAAGTAAAACTTGAGGGAACATTAAGAACGTTTAATGAAGAATGGCGAGATATTTTTCATAAAAAAATTACGGAGATGTGCAAATCGATTGCTAAAGCAAACGGCGGTCAATGCGTTGTGGACATAAGGAAAGGTTATCCATTTTTAGTTAATAATAATGACATTACCGAAAGTTCCATTGATTTTGCAAAGAACTACTTAGGGGAAGAGTTTGTTGAGCGTTTAGAGTTGAGAATGACTGCAGAAGACTTTGCCTATTTTTCTCAGAAAGTACCAAGCTGCTTTTATAGGTTAGGTGTTGCGAACAGAAATATGGGAATAGATAAGAGCGTTCATCACCCAGAATTTCAAATTGATGAGAAGGCTTTAGAGACTGGAGTTGGGTTAATGGCATACTTAGCCATTCAGCACCTTAAAGGTTAAGTTTAGGATAAAGACTAGTCAACAACAATTACTAGATATTTACTAGCATTCCAAAAGGCATCGACATCCTTAATTATTAGGCTATCCGCCGTCCCTTCAGTGCCCATAATTTGATATGATTCTGGAGGGTGTATTGTAATCAGTTTTGCTTTTTTAGCATACAATAGGAAAGACTTTTGAAGGTGCTTATCTACCTTAGAGAAATACTCTTGATTGAAATTGTCCTTTAGTTCTTTGTTTTGGCCAATACCTAAAAATCCCCCTTCTTTAGTAAGTACGTTTTTTTCTTTCAGTTCTTTAAACGTGCCATAAGCGTAAAACACTTCATTCATGATATCAATGGTTTTTTCCAGTTTTTTTTCGGTGACTTCATTCTCATATGCTAAAGAGTCGTTTTTAAAATATAGCTTTCCAATCAGTATTTTTTTATCCGTTAATTGTTTGTTTAGGGATTCTATTTCCTGGTTTTTATTTTCAACTTGCCCGTTTAAATTTTTGATTAGTCGCTCGAACTGTGTCATTTTAATATTAGAATTTCTAAGCTTTCCATTTAGGCTGGTAATCATCTCTTCATTTTCCTTCATCAATTCGCTAATGATTTCTATGTCAGCACTAATGTTGTCTGCTATGTTGTCTGTATTTTCCCCGCTAGTTTCTACTCTAATGACGCCTTGACGTTTCTTGATTTCTGTTAAATTTTCTTGAATTTGATTGAATGAGCCTAGCATATTTTCAATAGACTCTTCTTGTGTTTGAGACAATTTAGAAAGTTCCGAGTTCTCTTTACTGAGGTTGTCAATTTTATCTTGATTACAAGCAGTTAAAAGTACAATGGCTATTGAAAGAAAATGTAAAATGGTTTTTTTCATCGCTAATAAATTTGCATTAAAGTTAAAGGATTTATGATTAACGTTTTGTTGTCATAACATTTAAGTGATTTAGATGAGAATTAAAGGGTTACTTTCGCAAAAAAATAAAGGTCATGAACTATAGCAAACTAAAATTTACGCTAAGTATTGTTTTAATACTCTGTGGAGCTGCGCTTTCTGCTCAAAGCTTTGAAGAAGCAACTGTAAATAAAAAATCTGAAATGAATATTTATTATTTCGATAATGAACCTTATGCGTACAAAAGTGACAATGGTGTCCTTATAGGAATCGAAGTGGAGATTATGAATTCTTTTGTGAAATGGCTTAAAGAAGAAAAAGAAATTGAACTAACATTAAATTTCACGGCGTTTAACGAATTTAATTCCTTTTACAGTGAAATGAGAGGTGCTCCAGTTAATACCATTGGACTAGGTTCTGTTACGATAACAGATGCTCGGGCTAAGGAAGTGAAACTTTCTGCTCCTTATTTGAAAAACGTGTCAGTTCTCATAACAGATGGATCGGTTCCAACCGCTAGGAATGAGGAGGATTTTAAAAATGATGTTCTAAGCTTAACACCGGTGACAATTAAAGGAAGTATTCATCAAACTCATTTAGACGAATTGTACAAAAATGACAGTACTTTCCGCGAGTACGTTTACGTTAATGATGTTGTTCAAATTCCAATGAAAATAAAGGAAAGTGCCAAATACTATGGATACGTAGATGTTATTTCTTTTTGGATATATTTGAAATCAAACACAGAGCATTACGTTAAAATGAATGCTATCGCAAACAAAACAGATGAAGTTTTTGGATTTGTAATGCCAAATTCTACTGACTGGGATAATGCGATAAATGAGTTCTTCGAAAGTGGTTTTGGGTTCACATCGACTAAAGAATATCACAATATACTGGAAAAGCACTTGAGCTTTGAAATTATAAAAAAGGTTGAGTTAGATTAACTTAAAGAATAGAATAAAAAAGGCCATGCGAACGCATGGCCTTTTTTTATGTTTTGGCTACTACCCAGTCTCCGTGTTCTTTTATTAAATCAATTAGCGCTTCCACCGCTTGTGCCTCGGGTACATTTTTTTGAACTACCTCTTTTTCTTTGTATAACGTAATCTTTCCTGGTCCTGTACCCACATAACCGTAGTCTGCATCTGCCATTTCTCCCGGGCCATTTACAATACATCCCATTATTCCTATTTTAATTCCTTTAAGGTGAGAAGTTACGGCTCGAATCTTCGCTGTGGTTTCTTGCAAATCAAAAAGGGTTCTACCGCAAGAAGGGCAAGAGATATATTCAGTTTTAGAAATTCTAGTTCTTGTTGCTTGTAAAATACCGAAGGAAGTAGAAGTAGTTAATTTGTTCCCACCGCAATTTTCTGCTTTTATCCATATTCCATCTCCAATACCATCAATAAATAACCCTCCAATTTCCGCAGAGCTTTTCAGCTGAAAGCTCTCTGAATCCATGTCTAAATATTCCTTCTGGAAAAGTACTGGAAAATCAATATTAGCTTGCATCAACTCCATTACAGCTCTTCTTAATTCTATTAGTGTATTTTTATTACTGCTAGTTAGCACTAATGCAATGTTTTTTGCTTCAGATATTTGGTTTAACAAATCGTTGTTGCCGATTATTTCAGACGCATCAACTTTCATGAAGATTAGCTTGGATTTAATTTTCTCTATCGTATCTAATTGGTTTGAATCAATTAAAGGGTAATGTCTTTCTTTTTGATTCCAGTTTGCAACGTTTTGAATGAGACCGAGTGTCCCAGGAATTTCAAAATTTGCCGTATTGTTCCCAATAAACAAGTAATCAACAGCTTGGTCGGAAATATTCCACTTATCTAATAGTACGGAGTAATTGTAGCCGAAAGCGAAGAAATAACTTGGCTTTAATTCCTCTAATTGACTCAAATCTCCGACAACAACTGGAACATGATTTGCTCCAACATTAACGACCTCTGTTGTTTTTCGTTTGTTGTAACTATAGAAGTCGATTGGACTTTTATGCATTTCAGGAATTGCTTCATGATTCTTTAGTTCCTTAAACGCCTCAACTAATTTTTCTGCTACAGGTATTTCGAACTCAGGCTCTTCTGTTAATGAAACTCTAATCGTGTCTCCTAATCCATCTTGCAAGAGCGTCCCAATACCAACTGCAGACTTTATTCTGCCGTCTTCTCCGTCGCCAGCCTCTGTTACGCCAAGATGCAAAGGGTAGTCCATGTTGTTTTCTTTCATTGTTTTGACTAACAACCGATACGCTTGAACCATAATCAAGGTATTACTTGCTTTCATTGAAAGTACAATGTTGTGAAAGTCATTTTTAATACAAATTCTCAGAAACTCCATTGCAGATTCCACCATTCCTAAAGGAGTATCTCCATATCTGCTCAGAATTCGATCTGAAAGAGATCCGTGATTTGTGCCAATTCTCATGGCAACAACGTTTTCTTTACAGAGTTTTACTAGTGGTGTAAATTTTTTCTCAATCCTTTCAAGTTCTTCTTGGTAACTATCATCTGTGTAATCAATCTCTTCAAATTTCTTTTTGTCGGCGTAATTTCCTGGATTCACCCTTACCTTCTCAACAATTGTTGCTGCTATTTCCGCGGCATTTGGGGTAAAATGAATGTCTGCTACTAGTGGCGTTTTGAAGCCTTTAGCTTGAAGTAAATCTTTGATGGCTTGAAGGTTTTCTGCTTCTTTTTTACTTGGAGCGGTTATCCGAACCAGCTCACAGCCTGCTTCAATCATTCTTATTGACTGATTCACTGTCCCCTCAGTATCCATCGAATCAGTCGTAGTCATCGACTGAATTAAAATCGGATGATTACCTCCAATTGTCTTATTTCCAATGGTTACTTCTCTTGTTGGGTTCCGTTTGAATGAATGAATTGATTCGCAGAAATCAGCCATGTTTTTTTTACAAACTTAACGTTTATCATCTTTTTTAGTTTAAAAAAGAATTATTCAAATATTAAAGAATGAATTATCGCTTTGAAAAGGATTTTATAGCCCTAAAGACATCTTCCTTCCTTTCTACAAGACTCATATGACTTGCACCCTCTAATAACGAATAAGAGCCGTTTGCGCCTATTTTCGTTTCCTTTATTAATTGGTCGCAGTTCAGGATAGAGTCATGAACACCAATAATATAGTGATAAGGGTATGGAGCAAATTTTAAGACAATCTCTCTTTCTTTTCTAGTTTTCATCCCTTCAACCGTAGCAATTATTGCTTGTTCGCTGCAATTTTTTGCCATTTTTAAATAGCCCATAATCTGCCACGTTGATTTACGATTCTTAATATTGAAAAAGCTTGGAACCAAAGAGGTTAATAGTTTTAATCGATCTTTTTTGACCATTCTAATCAATTGGTTTCGTGACTTTTCCCTATCCTCAGAATCACCTTTTGCAGATGAATTTACGAGCATTAGTCCTAAAACTGAATCTGGGAACTTTTCTCCAAAAGCCAAAGAAACATACCCTCCTAAAGAATGGCCAACAACTATTGACTTTCGAATGGATAAATGAGTTAGCAAGCTTTTACAGCATTCGGCAAGTAACTCCATGTCATGAACATAACCAATACAAGCAGATTGTCCATGTCCTGGTAAATCAATGCTAACAACCTTAAAGCTTTTAGCAAGTCGACTCTCTAATTCTTTCCAAATTTCTTTGGCGCCTAAAAATCCATGAATCAATAATATAGAACGTCCCTTACCTTTAACTGAATACGCAATTGTTGCACTGCGAAAAACAAAAGTGCCAACCATTCTTAAGACTTCATTGCAGCTTCTATATCATCTGCTTCTAACGGAATGTGAGCCATCAAATCTACGGTTTCATTCTCTCCAATATAGAAATCATTCTCTAATCGAATCCCAAGGTTTTCTTCTCTAATGTAAATTCCAGGCTCAATTGTAAAAACGCTTCCGGCCTCAACAGGGGAATAATAATTTCCAACATCGTGAACATCTAAACCAATATAATGAGAAGTGCCGTGCATGAAAAATTTCTTGTATGCAGGCCACTCATAATCTTGATTTTCAACTTCTTCTTTTGTAATCAATCCTAGTTTTAGGAGTTCTTCAGTCACATATTCTCCAACTCTTGCATGGTAGTCTGCAATGATTATACCTGGTCTAAGAATAGATTTTGCTTTTTTGAAAACCGTTAAGACCGACTCGTAGACTTCTCGCTGTCTTGTTGTAAACTTCCCACTTACTGGGATAGAGCGGGTTAAGTCAGAAGCGTAATTTCCGTATTCCGCACCAATATCCATCAAAATAACATCTCCATCTTTACATTCTTGGTTATTTTCTACGTAATGCAGAACGCAAGCATTAAACCCCGAAGCTATTATTGGGGAGTATGCAAAGCCTCTAGATCGATTGCGTAAGAATTCGTGCATCAACTCTGCTTCGATCTCATATTCCATAACTCCAGGCTTGATAAATTTTAAAGCCCTGTTTACTGCTTTTGCTGTGATGTTACAAGCAGTTTGCATCAGTTCAATTTCCTCTGGTTCCTTAACAGCTCTTAAGTTGTGCATAATTGGAGCTATGCGCTCATAGTTGTGCAGTGGATACTCTTCTTTGCACCATTTTCTAAAACGATCGTCTCTAGTTTGCACTATTGTGTCTGCCCGGAGATGTTCATTATCATTTAAGTAAACCTTTTCTACCTCATACATCAACGTTCTTAGAATTTTATTAAGATCTTTCAACCAATAAACTGTTTTAATTCCTGATGTTGAAAAAGCAGACTCTTTTGTCAGTTTTTCTCCTTCCCAAATTGCTATCTCCTCATTGGTTTCTTTTAAAAACAATATTTCGCGGTGCTTTTCATTTGGAGCATCAGGAAATACTAAAAGGATAGATTCTTCTTGATCAATTCCACTTAAATAAAGCAAATCATTGTTTTGCCTAAATGCCATGGTGCCGTCGGCATTCGTAGGAAAAATGTCATTTGCATTAAAAATTGCCAAAGAGCCAGGCATCATTAACTCTACTAACTTATTTCTGTTTTTAACAAATAGATTTGAATCGATAGAAAGGTACTTCATGTTTATATTTTAATTCAAATTCAAATATAAGAAGGTCTTCTGGTCTTCTAAAACTTTAGATTCAATCCAATCATGTAATTTCTCAATGCTTGTGGGTAAACGAAGTTTTCAATGGATTTATTGCCGTCGAAAACGTAGGAGTAGGTATAGCCATTTGCTGAATATTGCTGACCTAATAGATTGTTTACTAAGAGCTGTAGTTTAACCTCTTTAAATAGTTTTTGAGGAATAATCGCTTGGAATCTTAAGTCATTGATTAAGTAAGCGTCTAGTTGACGACCTCTAAATTGTGTGTTATCTAAGTATTGACTTCCAATATATCTTGTAAGTAATGCTATTTCGACCCCTTTTGTGGGAGTGTATGACAATTCACTTGTGAATATTATATTTGGAGAAAACGCGATATCAGTAGATTCTAATTCAAATGAATAGATTGAATCTAAATTAAAGCTTTCGTCATAGGCATACAACAATTCATTGTACTGTTCAATTTTATTTTCACTGAGAGTGGCTGTTACGTTCCAAGAAATCTGTTTGGACAATTTAACTCCTGCTTGAAGTTCAATTCCTCTCCTATAGCTCCTGTCTACATTTTGACGAAGCGATGAGCCAACATCGTTTAGTTGACCAGTGGCAACCAACTGATCAATGTAATACATGTAATAAAAATTAGCTGATAATCTATATTGATTGGTTTTATACTCTGAACCTAATTCAACATTATACATTTTCTCAGCGTTATTTGCTTCTTTCTTTGGGGTGTTCGGTGCTTGGTCTATGAAGTCTGACCTGTTTGGTTCGCGATTCCCAATTCCTGCGAAAACGTAAGTATTCCAATTAGCATCAATTTTATAATTTGCTCCAACTTTTGGATTAAAGAAAGTATAATTTTCGTTGATTTCAATATTCCTTAAATCGTTGTCGGTGCCTTTGGCCGTGAAATTTATTCTTCTTATTTGAAGGTCTGCCATTAGGCTAACTTTTTTGTTGACCAAGTAATTTGTTTTTAAATAGAAGTTACCATCTAACTTCTGCGAGTTGCTATTGTAATAATTTTCAGTTAGAGAACCAATGGATGCAAATTCTGCCCAAATAACTTCTCCAAAGTGGCCACCTTCATAATTATTAATGGCTCCTCCGAAATTTAAGTTCAGCTTATTAGTTGCATCGAAATTTAAGGAGTAGGTCATTCCATAAAAATCATTATCCAACCATCTTCTTCGAATTAAATCTGTAGATCCCACTGTGCCATTTCCAACAGTTACTTCTTGTAATCCATAATCCGATAAATTTTCTCCTTCTTTGAATTCTTCAAAATAGCCGTAACCTTTGGTATAGTGCAAAGCAGCTTTGGCGGTTATTTTGTCGCTAAATTGATGTGCAATGTGCAATTGATAATGGTCTTGGTTGTAGTTGTCTACTTGATTGTCATATTCATAAAGGTTGTAGGTTCTTCCGGAACTCAATAAGTTTTCAGTTTGAGATGCATTAAGACCGTTATTGGCTGCGCTGGTTAACATTCCTTCCCTGTCGTTATTTACTCGAGACTCTGGTGTTCCATTCCAGGATTGGTAAGTAACTTCTTTTCCGCCAAAAGTGATGGCTTTGAGAACTGTTTTCTTACCGTAGTAGGTGCCCGATAAAAAGTATGATTGCAAATCAGCCGTAGCTCTATCAATATAGCCCTCGGACTGTATATTAGACAGTCTTCCTTCGAATGCAAACTTGTTGTTTATCAGCCCACTTCCAAATTGAACAGTATGTTTACGATTATTATATTCTAACTTTCCGAACTCTTCATTGGTCTCTAAAAATCCTACTGAATTAGATATTTCCCCGTATGCTTCTGTGCTAAGTAATTTTGTTTCTAAGTTAATGGTTGCTCCAAAAGCTCCGGCACCATTTGTTGATGTGCCAATTCCTCTTTGTATTTGAACGGAGTTTAAGGAAGAAGCGAAATCTGGCATATTTACCCAAAACACACCGTGAGATTCGGGGTCATTGAGGGGTACACCATTTATGGTAACATTTGTTCTGCTGGCATCGCTGCCTCTTATTCTAATTCCTGTATAACCTATTCCTGTGCCTCCGTCAGAAGAGGTTACCACCGACGGGGTTTGCTGCAGTAAATAGGGTAGGTCTTGGCCTAAATTGTTTTTTGCAATTGCCTCTTTTGTTACATTGGTTTTAGTTGCTGGAGCATTGCCTGCAACTCTGGTACTACTCACCAAAACTTCATCCGACTGGTAGCTAAATGGCTCTAAATAAAAGGTAAGTGGCTCTTTTCTTGAAAGATCAACTGTTATTGTGTCTGTTTTAAAGCCAATGTACGAAACGATTAATGATACTTTTTTAGCATTTACCCTTCTCAGACTAAATTCTCCTTCCTCGTTGGTATACTCTGCATCAAATCCACCTTCTACGTAAATATTTGCTCCAATTAGGACATTATTGGTATTCTTATCAACTACTTTTCCACTTACTTCGTTTTGTGCTTGGGCGAAAAAAGGAAGACTTAAAAAGAGAATTGTAAACAGCTTTTTCATTTTCATATTTTTGTTATGAGATGCACAAAAACTGAAAAACCGTTGCGGAAATGATAAATTCACTTACTCCCTTCGCTCGCATTATCGAAATCAGGTTCAACGGGTATAATCTCAGCCTTTCGGCACCCCTGTATGTAATTATTTACAAAGATATGTTATTTTTTGCTGTTGAAGTGATTCCAATGCAAGATTTAATCGGGTTTTATGTAAACCACTTATAATGCAGTAGTTCAGGTTGAGATTTTTTAGTTCGCCTTCAAAAAGATCAAATAGCTCCCGTCGATTTTTCAGTGACTTATTCTCTCTTAAAGGGTCTTCTTCATATGGTAAATCAGGCTGGAGGAGGAGGTAATAATCATAATTTGAATCTACCATCATTTTTTTAATGTATTTACTAGTTGAACCATACTTGTACTGCGACCATACCATGAATGAAATTGGTTCGCTGTCGCAAATTAAAATGGGATGAGTGTGCATGTTTTCAGAGAGTAACTGCTGTTTCAGCATATAATCTAGATCCCGCTGATTGTAACGCGCGGTTTCACCGAGGTGCTTCCTAGCAAATTCAGGAACCCAGTCACAATTTAGTATTTCACTCAATTGCTTGCACAGAGTTGTCTTTCCCGAAGATTCAGGACCCACAATTGCTATCTTGATTTGAGCTCGAGTAGTCTTTTCCATTTGAGATATCCATAAACAGCAACTATGGTATTTATTACAAATAGTAGCGCTGTGAAGTATAATTCCTTGTAAAAGTACATTCCTGCGGCTATTGTATCAACAGCAATCCATAATAACCAGTTTTCAATTTGACGTTTAATTACCATATATGTTGCTATAATGGCAAAAACCGTAGTGAAAGCATCAAAGTATGCTAACTCAGATGCACTATAAACATCTGCAATGATTGCTAAAACTATAAAAGTAACCGAGCCTAAAACAATGATATAAAAAAGTTTTTTTGAAGAGATTTGTTCAACTTTTATAACTGAAACGTTGGTTTGTTTGGCCCAAGCAAACCAGCCGCAGAAAGACATAATTACATAGTAAGCATTAATGACAACATCAAAATAAAAGTTTAGGTGAAAGGTAATGTAGATGTAAATGGATGAGCTAATCAATCCGAATAAGAAACACCACCTATTGCCTTTTGAAGCCAGAATGATATAAAATATTGCGGTTATCACCGCAGCAACCTCCAAAGCATTAAATACCTCAAGTTCTGCTAGCAATTTTTGCCAAACTTCGAGCATCTCCTAGCCGTTAAGTTTTTTCTTTAAATTACCTAATTGATTCAAAAAGTTTGGGGCTTCTTCAATTCTATTACCAACTACTACTACATCTGCTCCGGCCGCAAAGGCATCTTCAGCCTTTTTAATAGTATTAACCCCCCCTCCAATAAACAACAATTGCTCAGTATAGTCTTTAACTTTTGAAATCATCTTGCTAGGAACTGGGCTTTCAGCTCCACTACCACCATCTAAATAAATAACGTCCATTCCAAAATAAGTCCCCGCCAAAGCTGTACTTGCGGCAATTTCAGGTTTGTTAGCAGGTATAGGGTTAGAATTACTCATGTAGGAGGCTGTTGTTTGCTTCCCTGAGTCCACTAAGAGGTAGGCGGTTGAAATAACTTCTAAATTTGTTTTTTTTAGATAAGGAGCGGCTGTAATTTGCTGCCCTATTATCATTTCTGCGTTTCTGCTAGATAAAAGTGAGAGGTATAGAATCCCGTCAGCTTTAGCAGATATTTGAGAAACGCTTCCGGGGAATAGAACAATTGGGAACGTACTTTGAGATTTGATAAGTTGTATTGTCTTATCCAAATCTCCATCCGTCAATAAACTCCCTCCAACCAATATAAGGTCAACATCTGCTGTTTTAGCGTTTGTTAGAATGCGCTTCAAATTAACAGCATCCAATTTATCGGGATCAATTAGTAGAGCAATCATTTTATTGCCCTCTTTTTGTTGTCTCTTTAATGTTTGGTAAATTGGTTTCTCCACAGTTTAATTTTCTGCTACAATATTAATAATTCACACTGTATGCCATCACATAATTTTCAAGCTTTCTGATTTCCATTGGCTGAACCTTTTCACTTCCGTTTGCTCTTGTAACTCCAATAGCTGTTCCCCTAGTTCCGTCAAATCTAAATTCTTGTACCTCAAAGTTTTCTTTTAAGAAAGCGTCTTTTTTACCGTAAATTTTAAATAAAGCTTCTTTAATACTCCAATAACAAGTTAATTCAGTCGGATTTTGAGTTGTTAAAGATTGTTCTAAACTGTTTAAAAATTTCGATTTAATTCGTACAATTTTATCTGTTATAAACTGCAAATCTATTCCAGTTTCATGTTTTTCGTCAATAGAGATGGCTACCCTTTCATTGGAATGAGAGATACTTAAAAAAGAGTTTGAACTTTTAAATGTTGGCTTTCGGTGTTCATCATAAACGATATCCTCATTTAAAGCCACTGTTCTGCAAATAATTTCTCTAATGAATAACCATTCGGCTTTTCTTTTGTCATTACTAATATTATTTAAATGACTTATGTCAAGACCATTTTTAACCACAAAATGAAACATCTCTTCTATTCTATCGTAATCAACAGCTGCAGTATGAATAGAATTTGAAGGAGAAATTTGAAAGCTTTCAAACATATCTTTTGTACAACTGTTCATTACGAAAATAGTGTTATTTAATTTGGTAAATTTGCCTTCCGAAAAGTAAAAAAATAAAACATGAGTACAAGCGTAGAATACTTACCATATAAGGTTAAAGACATTTCTTTGGCTGATTGGGGTCGAAAAGAAATAGAATTAGCTGAGGCAGAAATGCCTGGTTTAATGTCATTAAGAGAAGAATATAAAAACGAGCAGCCTTTAAAAGGGTCAAGAATTGCTGGTTGTCTTCACATGACAATTCAAACAGCAGTATTAATCGAAACGTTAATAGCTCTAGGAGCTGAGGTTACATGGTCATCCTGTAATATTTTCTCAACGCAAGATCAAGCTGCCGCTGCCATTGCGGCTGCAGGTGTTCCAGTGTATGCTTGGAAAGGCATGACTGATGAAGAGTTTGATTGGTGTATTGAGCAGACGATTTTCTTTGGAGAAGATAAGAAGCCATTGAACATGATTTTAGATGATGGCGGTGATTTGACGAATATGGTTTTTGATAACTACCCAGAGTTAGTGGATGGTATTAGAGGATTGTCTGAAGAAACGACAACAGGAGTTCACAGATTATACGAAAGAGAGAAAAATGGAACATTAGTAATGCCTGCAATCAATGTAAATGATTCGGTTACTAAGTCGAAATTTGATAACAAATACGGCTGTAAAGAATCTTTGGTTGATTCTATAAGAAGAGCAACTGACATTATGATGGCTGGTAAAGTTGCTGTTGTAGCTGGTTACGGTGATGTAGGTAAAGGTTCTGCTGCTTCTTTGAAAGGAGCTGGTGCTAGAGTAATTGTTACTGAGGTTGATCCTATTTGTGCATTACAAGCTGCAATGGATGGTTTCGAGGTAAAGAAAATGATAAACGCTGTTGAAGAAGTTGATATTGTTGTAACTGCTACAGGAAACAAGGATATTATTTCTGAAGCTCATTTTAGAAAAATGAAAGACAAGGTTATCGTTTGTAACATTGGCCATTTCGATAATGAAATCGATGTTTCTTTCTTAGATAACTCAGAAGCAGAAAAAGTTGAGATTAAGCCACAAGTTGATAAGTACAGATTAGATGGTAAAGATATTCTTTTGTTAGCCCAAGGTAGATTAGTAAATCTAGGTTGTGCAACAGGTCATCCTTCTTTTGTTATGTCGAATTCATTCACAAACCAAACATTAGCCCAAATTGAACTTTGGAAAAATAGTGACAACTATGAAAACAAAGTATACACTTTGCCAAAACATTTAGATGAGAAAGTGGCGAAACTTCACTTATCTAAAATTGGGGTTGAATTAGAAGAATTAAGACAAGATCAAGCGGAGTATATTGGAGTTACTGTTGAGGGCCCATACAAGCCAGAGTATTACAGATATTAAGGTAAGCTTAACATAAAATTAGAAGGGCTATTACAGAAATGTTATAGCCTTTTTTAATTTGTAATGGTTAGTATGGGGTCGTTGAATATAGCGGTATATTCTTTTAGCGGAAGAAGTGCAGGAGGATTGGAAACAGCTCCATTACTTAATAGAAAGCTTGAACCGCAACAATTGTCTGTTGCAGTAAAACGATTTACATCAGACGATACTAATCCACACGTATTAGATGGTTCAAACGTACAATGTCTATCATAAGCCTTTATTTCGTAGGATGACGATCGGTAAAGTATAATCCCTCTTGAACCCCCGAAAACTTCAACTGAACCTCCGATAGTTTGAAGCTCAATGTATTGCGGCAAGTTAATGTTGTATTGAAAATTGACTTGTACTAAAGGAATATTAGTGACTTGATCAGGATTACAGGAAGGAAACGACAGTAGAGTAATGAGTGCGACAAAAAGTAGTTGCTTCTTTAATACAAGTATGATTATTTTCGCCATTCCATTGTTTCAAAACCTAACTACAATATTAGGGTCAAAATAAGCGAAAAATGAAAAAAAATATTTTACGAGGCGTCTTTTTGTTTTTTATGTTTGCCATAGCTATGAATTCACAAGCTCAATCGCAACGGAAAGTTCAAAAAACTGTTGATAAGAGAAGTGAACAATTAGATAAAGAAAAGCATCAAAAGAAAAAGGAAGCGCACAAACAAGAGGAAGCAAAGAGAAAAGCGCATTTTGAAATGCAAACAAAAGCAGTTCAAAAAAGAATGAAAAAAACGAAAAGAAAATCAAAACGAAACAATGACAATAAGAGAGAATTCTTTGTGAAAAGATGGTTTAAAAAATGATAAATTCATGAATGATAAAGCATTAAAAAGACGGCATAAAGCTGTTGTTAAAATTTGTTATTCTTTTTATTAATTGTATATCTTTACGCTCCTGTAGTTTTTTACAACGAAACGATAACATAAAATTTCTATTATGCTAAGAAAATTACTTTTCACGCTAGCGATAGCGTTGGGATTTGCGACAGCAGTAAATGCCCAAGTAGGATCTGGAACCATTAAAGGTACTGTGATCGAGAAAGCCAATGGCGAGCCAGTGCCATTTGCGAATGTGGTGCTATTAAGAGGCAAGGAACAAGTATTGGTTACAACTACTGATTTTGACGGTGTTTATACGTTAAAGCCAATTCCCCCTGGCTCTTATGATGTTCAATTTTCATACGTAGGTTTTACTCCTAGTAGAAAGTCTGGTATTACAGTAAGTTCAGGAAAACTAAAAAAATTAGACGTTGAGTTATCTAAGGGGGTCGATATTGAAGAAGTTGAAGTTTGGGCTGAGCCAATTATTGAGATTGATCAAACAGAAATTTCTCAAAGTGTCGGCAGGAAAGAAATTACTCAAATGGCTGTTCGTAGTGTTGCGGATATCACAAAAGCTGCGGGTAATGGTATTACTTCTAGGGATAATGGTTCAGGCGCTAACAATGTAAGAGGTCAGCGTTCGGGAAGTTCTATAACATTTGTTGATGGTATAAAGATTATTGGTTCAACAAGTTTACCTAAATCGGCTATTGAAGAAGTTTCAGTTAAAACGGGAGGAATATCAGCACAATACGGTGATGTTACCGGTGCTGTAACAACAGTGACCACTAGAGGTGCGTTTACCGAATATTTTGGAAGTGCCGAGGTTTTATCATCAGGATTCAAAACAGGAGAAACAACATCTTTTGGTCTTGATAAATGGGGCTATAACTTATTTGGTTTTGCTCTAGGTGGGCCGATCATTAAGAAAAAGAATAAAGATGGAGAAGTTACCTCTCCTTTTGGTTTCCTTGTAACAGGTGAAATTAGACATGCTTTAAGTGGCCAAAGTGTTACGCCACTCTATAAGCCGAAGGATGTTATAGAGCAAGAGATTAGAAACAATCCATTGATTTTTCAAGAAGGAAATAATGGAGTAGTTCAAAGAGCTCAATTTTTAACAAGAGATGATTTTGAAGAGATTGATTTTAGATTGAATGATGATGACCTAAGTTTTGCTATTAACGGAAAGTTTGATGTAAAATTAACTGACTTGAGTTCTCTTTCTTTTGGTGGTACTTATAATTATGCGAAGGGTAATAACTATAGTAGAAGCTTCTCTTTATTCAATTATGAGAACAATACTCAATCTTTAAGTACAGACTTTAGATTTTATGGTAGATATGTTCAACGATTTGAGAACGCAAAAGAAGATGCGAACACAAAGAGAGAAGATAAATCATTAATAAAGAATGCATTTTTCTCGATCCAAGCAGATTTTTCTAGAGCAAATAGATTGTCAGAGGATAGAAACCATGGAAGTGATTTATTCAAATATGGATATTTAGGAAGTTTCAGCGCAAATACTGAATTGTCTTATTCTGACAATAACTTTAATCCTGTAACATTAGATAACGGAACAGAATATAGAGGAAGATTTTTAACTGCATTTGATAGTCCCATATCTTATGATTACACGGCTGCAAATATTAATCCAGTCTTAGCGAATTATACAAGCAACTATTACGATTTCTTTCAACGAGGAGATCCTAGGTACTCAACATCAGTTGCTGTTGAAGGGAACGGAGGAATTATAAATGGAGGTACTGTTATTGGTAATGTTTATAATTTGTGGACTTCTGCAGGGGCTGTTAGTAATGGCTACAGCAAGTCAGAAAGTGATCAAATTAGATTGAGTGGTAGAGGTTCAGCTGATATTGGTGACCACGCAATTGTTTTAGGTTTTGAATACGAGCAGAGAATACAGCGCTTTTATTCTATGAATCCTAGAGATTTATGGGATTTAGGACGACTTTCAGTTAACAGTCACATCTTACAAATTGATTCAAATAATTACTCGATTGATTACGCTTCTCCGAGTCCTATTGACCCTACTGTTACATTTGAAAGAAGGTATGATGGAGCAAACAGAACCTATTTTGCATACAACATGAGAAACGCTTTGGGTTTAGACCCTAATGGTATCGATTTTATTGATTTTGATTCTTATGATATTGATTTGTACAATATGACTTATTTTTCTGCAGATCAATTAATTAATCCTGCGAATAATGTTAATCTACTTTATAGAGGTTACGATTATAAAGGTAAGAAGTTGAATTCCTCTCCTTCACTTAATGATTTTTTTAATGAAGAGAATGAATTAGGTTTTAAAACAAGACCAGTCCCTGCGTATCAGCCGGTTTATATTGCTGGTTATATTGAAGATAAATTTGCCTTTGATGATTTAATTTTTAGAATAGGAGTTCGTTTGGATAGGTTTGACGCGAATCAACCTGTTCTCAAAGATCCATTTTCACTTTTCCCAACTAGAGATGTTGCTTATGCTAGAACTCAAGGTTTAGGAGAAACTCCAAGTAACATTGAAGATAACTTTATAGTTTATGTGGATGATATTGAAAATCCCTCTTCAAATGGAGTTGTAGGGTATAGAAATCCTGAGACAAATGAATTTTTCAATGCTCAGGGTGTTCTTTTGAATGATCCTTCTGTTTTGCAAGCTGGATCTAGCATTGCACCTTGGTTAGTCGATCCATCTAGTACATCTACTTCAGCAGATATGAGTACAGAGTCTTTTGAAGATTACGAGCCTCAGTATACCTTAATGCCAAGGATATCTTTCTCTTTCCCAATTTCTGATGAAGCAACTTTCTTTGCGAATTATGACATCTTAACGAGACGCCCTTCAGGGGAGAATGGATTAGAGCCGTTGGATTTGATTTATATTGCGAATCACAACAGAATTATAAATAATCCAAACTTGAAGCCTACGAAAACAATATCTTATGAGATAGGGTTTAAGCAAAAAGTAGGAAGCAGTTCAGCTTTGACTTTGTCTTCATTCTATAAAGAGCAGAGGGATGAGATTCAAGTAAGAAAATTAGTAGGGGCATTTCCTGAAGATTACTTGACTTATGATAACTTAGATTTTGGAACCGTTAAAGGTTTTACTGTGAATTACGAAATGAGAAGAACTAAGAATTTGTCATTGAGATTGAACTATACAATTCAATTCGCAAATGGTACAGGTTCTGGTTCAACTACGGCGTTGAATTTAGTTAACTCGGATCAGCCAAACTTAAGAACTATATTCCCTTACAGTTATGATCAGCGTCATCAGATAGTATCAACCTTGGATTATAGATATGGAAGTGGAACTGGATACAATGGCCCAAGAGTTGGTGGAAAAAATATTCTTCAAAACACGGGTTTAAACGTAGTCTTTATTGCAGGTTCGGGTCAGCCTTATACACAAAGGTCTTTAGCAGGATCTAGTGAATTACTTACGGGTTCCAGAACACCGCAGCCGGTTGAGGGAGATATTAATGGTTCTAGGTTGCCATGGACAGTTCGAATTGATGCTCGATTAGATAAGTCATTTGACATCAACTGGGGAGCTAGTACAGAAGCGAATAAAGAGGCATGGAAACAAGGTAAAAAACAATCAAATTTGAATGTATACCTACAAGTATTGAATGTGTTAAATGCACAGAATATACAAAACGTATATGGATTCACCGGAAATGCTGATGATGATGGATATTTAAATGCTGCTCAATTTCAAAATGAAATTAGACAAGAAGTAAGTGAGCAAGCATTTAGAGATCAATATAGTTTGCGATTGCAGAATCCAGGCAATTTTGAATTACCAAGAAGAATTAGATTAGGAGCTCAATTAAGTTTCTAAGGTTTTAAAAGAGATAGATTATGAGAAAGTTAAAAATTTCAATTTTGATGGGTCTTTTAGCACCAATGATCGCTTTTGGAGCGAGTGGTGAAAAAGACAAGAATAAACCAAGACAGCAAATTAATACAGCAGCTGGTTGCGCTCCTGCGAGTAGAATTATTTTTCTTGAATTCAATAATGTCCGCACTCGCGTAGAGGCAGGCGGTATCTGGTGGCAAGATAGAGCAAATGGGGTAGCTGATTACGAAGTGCCGAAGGGTTCTAATAGTTTTTCTATATATGCTGGTGGTCTTTGGTTAGCAGGTACTGATGTAAACGGTCAGTTAAAAGCGGCTGTTAGTAAATTTGGTCAAGGTGTAGATTACTACACAGGCCCGCTTGATGTTGTCGGAACTGCTGAAATCAATGATATTACCTGTGCTGAGTACGATCGTTTTTTCGAATTAACAAAAGCAGAAGTTGCTCTATTTAACGCGTACAATCAATCTCTAATAAAAGGAACGGCTTTAGAAGATTTTCCTGATTATCAAATTCCTACTGCCATATTAGAATGGCCAGGTAATGGTGATGTTACTCCAGGAGTAGATCAAGATTTTAGATTAGCCCCATATATGAATGTGGGAGGTGACCAATCCTACGAGCCTGAATTGGGAGATTATCCTTTTTATGATTTAGTAGGCGATGTAGATTGTAGAGAAAATAGAATAGATCGTTCAATTAGTGGGAGGCGTCCGTTGTTTGGAGATAAAACATACTGGTGGATTTTTAATGACAAGGGTAACCTTCACACCGAGTCTAATGCGCCATCTATTGGCATGGAAATTCATGGCCAAGCTTTTGCTTTCGCAACAAATGACGAAATCAATAACATGACGTTTTATAACTTTGAATTAATTAATCGTTCAACATTTACCTTGACAAATACATTTTTTGCAAGTTTTGTTGATCCAGACGTTGGTTTATCTTCCGATGATTATGTTGGTTGTGATGTAGCTAGAGGTTTAGGCTATGCGTTTAATGGAGTTGAAAATGATATTGGACAAGGTGGTCAAACTGGTTACGGTGCTAATCCTCCTTCTATCGGTATTGACTTCTTTGAAGGGCCATATCAAGATTCTGATGGTATAAATAACGCAGTAGGCGTTGGACCAGGCGAAGCTCTAAATGGCCTAGGATATTTTGATCCTACAGCAAGGGAGCCGGATTTGGTTCCAGATAATGAAAGGTTTGGAATGAGAAGGTTTGTCTATTACAATATCGGAACGGCACCAAATGGAGATCCTGAACTAGCTGTTCACTACTACAACTATATGAGGGGTATCTGGAAAAATGGAAGAAGAATGAGACATGGAGGCAATGGTTTTAATACTACCGGTGTTGAAGATATTCCAACTGATTTTATGTTTCCTGGAGCAAGTGATCCGTTACATTGGGGAACAACCGACGAGAATGGTTTTACAACCATACCGTCAAATACTAACTGGTCAGAAGATAATCCTGGAGGCGGAGAACCACAAAATGCAGTTGGGGATAGAAGATTTTTACAGTCTGCTGGACCTTTTACGCTAAGACCAGGAAACGTTAACGATATTACGGTAGGAGTTGTATTTGCTCAAGCTCAAAGCGGAGGGCGGTTAGCTTCTGTAGAGGATATGTTCACTGCAGACGATAAGGCTCAAGCCCTATTTGACAACTGTTTTCAGGTGTTGAATGGTCCAGACGCTCCTGACGTAACTGTGCAAGAGTTGGATAAAGAATTAATTTTTTACCTTTCCAACCCCAGTGTTTCTAATAATGTGGGAGAAAATTATAATGAGAGAGATCCAAATATTGTTACACCTGAGTATTTAGCGAATTTAACGAACCCTGTGTTTTTCGATGATAGATATAGATTTCAAGGATATCAAGTATATCAAGCAGCGGGCCCCGGAATTTCGGTAAATGATATTGAAGACCAAAGTAAGGCAAGATTAGTATTTCAATGTGATATCAAAGATGATGTTACCAGTCTAACGAATTTTACCTTTGATAAAGGGTTAAATGCGAATTTACCTGTTCGGAAGGTGATTGCTGCAAATGAGGGAATTCAACGAAGTTTTTCATTGAACCAAGATTTGTTCGCAGATGGGGACCCAGCTTTAGTTAATTACAAGACGTATTATTACATTGCGGTGGCCTATGGATACAATGAGTTTAAACCATACTTGCAAGGAGCGGCTCCTGATTTGAATGACACAATTCTTCCTTTGGCAGGTGCATTTGATGGACAAACAACCCCATACTTGAGAAGTAGAAAATCGGCAATAGGAGGAGAAATTGCTGCATTTACGGCTATACCTTCACCACCTAAATTTGAAGAAGGCGGAACAATCGTTAATTCAAGCTTTGGAGAAGGAATAGAAATTACACGACTACAAGGAGCAGGAAACGGAGGTAATGCGATAACAATCTCTCAAGAGTCTATTGAGTCTATCTTACAAGAAAAAGCTTGGAAGTCAGAAAATACTACAGTTAATGAAATAGATTATGTGATCGGAGAAGGGCCATTCAGTGTAAATGTTGTTGATCCATTAAATATTGTTGACGGAACTTATTACGTGCAATTCATAGATAGCTTGGATAACCAAAGAATTAATGACAATACATTCTGGAGGATTTGGAGAGAAGGTGGAATAGATACAGTTTACTCTGATAAATCTATCGGCTTTTTGAATCAACAACTCTTGCTGAACCCAAACTGGGGATTGTCCATCAGCGTAACAAATGGATTGGAGCCAGGATCTTTAGTCTCTGCAACAAATAATGGGTTTATTTCGGCGTCTACAGAGTATGTAGATCCTGAACGTCAGTGGCTTTCAGGTATTCCTGATCTTGACTTAGAGAGCCCGTTTAACTGGATCTTGTCAGGAACAGGTGAGCAATCACCATCTGGATTTTTCTTTGATTACAGGGTTTCAGGAACATTTATTGATCCGGATCAAAATTATGAAAGTATCTTGGATGGTACAATTGCGCCTTATAGATTGACAAGATATGAATTAGGTTTGGGCGATCGCGCAGCATTGAATGCTCCAGCGAGAGACAAAGCAGATGTTGAAGGCTCTCCATTGAATAAGCTTATGTCAATTCAACTTGTGATTACTAACGATAAATCAAAATGGACAAGATGCCCCGTTATTGAGACCAAAGATGATGGCTTAGCAGATCCTAATAATGCAGGGGTAAACCTTCACAATAAGAATCAAGTTAAGGTTACTCGACTATCAGTAGATAAGGATGGAAATTCCTTTGATACCACTGGACTAGGGAATCTGAGTATTGCTCAACTTACAGATACAATCAGATCAATGGGAGATACTTTAGAAGGAGATGCTGGGTTTATCAATCCTTTTGGTATGGGCTGGTTCCCCGGTTATGTTATCAATAAGGAAACGGGCGATCGATTAAATATGGCTTTTGGAGAAGACACGAGGTACAGCTTCAATAATGGAGATGATATGTTGTGGAATCCGACCTCAACAGTTGTTGAAGGGATCAATCCACAGTTCATAAATCAGATATGGGGTGGAAAGCATTTTATATATATATTCAGAGAAACGGAAGGCAATGAGGCAGACTCTGTGTTGTATTCTAGATTTAACGCTAATATGCCAGTATATGACTATGGTCAGAAAGCTAGAGATTTATTAAGCCTTCAAGGAAGGGGACTTAACGGTTTAAGAACTAGATTAGGATGGCAAAGTTGTTCTTGGGTTTCACTTCCGTTGCTCCAGTTTGGTCAAACCTTGTTGTCAAGTGATGTTCGTATCGATGTCAACGTAAGTAAGCCTTTTGTTGCTAAGCAATCTACTATAAGCACTGGTAACAATGCTTCAAATATTGCTCTTGAAAATAAAGGCGTTCCAGTTTATAAGTTCAGTACTTCTGGTAAAGCTACATTGAAGGCTCAGGCTTCAGTGTTGAAGAGCGCTTTAGAAGAAGTGAACGTTGTTCCTAATCCCTATTATTCTCAAAGTGGGTATGAATTTGATCAGTTGGATAACACGGTGAAGTTTACAAATCTTCCTGAGAATTGTACCATCACCATATACAATGCAAATGGAACTTTAATAAGAAGATATTTTAAGGCAAGCCCAGACAAATATTTAGATTGGGATTTAACGAATCAAGCTGGTGTTCCGATTGCTAGTGGAGTTTATATCATCCATTTGGAGGTTCCAAATGTTGGCGAGCGAATATTGAAATGGTTTGGTACAATTAGACCAGCTGATTTTAACAATTTCTAAAAAATGACTATGAAAAATATAACTTATACAATATCCTTGGCGTTGGTATTCATTTCATTCGATGCCTTTGCCGGAAATGAGGATAGAGCCGGTGAGGCTGGAGCTTCGGAGTTGTTAATAAATCCGTGGGCTAGAAGTTCAGGTTGGGGTGGAGCAAATACGTCAAGTGCACGAGGTTTGGAAGCAATGAACTTGAATGTAGCAGGTTTAGCTTTTACGAAAAACACGGAGGTATTGTTTTCGAATACCAGTTGGTTAAGCGGAACAGACATTAATCTATTGAGTTTTGGTTTTGCCAAGAAGTTAGGAGATGCTGGTGTTATGGGATTAACTGTGACTCGAATGAGTTTTGGTGAAATTCAAATTACCACTGCGGATTTACCTGATGGAGGAATTGGTAATTATGAACCTAATTATCTAAACATTGGATTTTCATACGCAAAACAATTTTCGAATAGTATTAGTGGTGGTTTAGTAGTCCGAATAATAACGGAATCTACTGCAGATGTTAATGCAAGTGGTGTTTCAATTGATGCAGGAGTAAGCTATAAAACAGCTAAATATGATGCTTTTAAATTTGGTATTACGCTTAGAAATGTTGGTCCAACCACAAGTTATTCTGGAAATGGTTTGTCAATTCAAGCGAATAAGCAAAACACTGACCAGACGCTAACTTTCCAGCGACGGACAAATAATTTTGAATTACCTTCTTTGGTGAATATTGGTGCTTCTTATGATTTTTTTTTAACTGAAGTTGAGGAAAACGAAGATGGAATATTCATAGCAGAACATAGAGTAACTGCTAGTGGTACATTTACATCAAACTCATTTACGAAAGATCAAATACGTGTTGGTGGAGAATATGCATTTCAGAATAAATTCATGTTCAGAATGGGTTACGTATTTGAAAGTGACGCTTCTGATGAAGTCGAATCTAGAACAACATCTGTAGGACCAACAATGGGAGCTACTATAGAAGTTCCAACAAATAAGGCAGGGTCTACTATTGGCTTAGATTATTCATACCGATTCACAAGAACTTTTGATGGAACCCATGCAATTGGATTGAGGTTGACATTCTAAATTTTAAAAAAATCTTATATTTGAAAAGAGAATCTCGAAAGGGGTTCTCTTTTTGAATTTCACACATTTAGCAAATAGGAAATGAGTCAAATTAGTTATTTTACGGAAGAAGGGTTACAGAAGGTGGTTGATGAATTGAATCAATTGCGAAAAGTTGAACGACCCTCTATTTCTGCTCAAATTGCTGAAGCTAGAGATAAGGGGGACTTATCTGAAAATGCTGAGTACGACGCTGCTAAAGAGGCACAAGGTTTGTTGGAATTGAAGATAAGTAAACTAGAGACTCTTGTAGCAAATTCTAGAGTTGTAGATGAATCTGAGTTAGATACAACAAAAGTTTTAATACTATCAAAAGTAAAGATTAAGAATCTAGCTAATGGATCAATAATGCAATACACCATCGTTTCAGAAAAGGAAGCGAATATGGCTGAAAAAAGAATTTCGGTAGAATCTCCGATAGCCAAAGGTTTACTTGGAAAGAAAGTGGGCGATGCCGCTGAAGTAATTGTTCCATCAGGCTCAATGAAGTTCGAAGTGGTTGAGATTAGCAGATAATGGCAACAATATTTTCTAAAATAATAAACGGAGAGATTCCTAGTTTCAAGATTGCGGAGAATGAAAATTTCTTAGCCTTTTTAGATATTCAGCCTTTAGCTCTAGGGCATACTTTAATTGTTCCTAAAAAAGAGACTGATTATATTTTTGACATGGAGAATGGGGAATATTCCGAAATGTGGATGTTCGCTCAAGTCGTAGCTAAAAAAATAAAAGCGAAATTTGATTGCAAACGGATTGGTATAGCCGTAATAGGTCTTGAAGTAGCACACACGCATATTCATTTAGTGCCAATAAATAATGTTAATGACATTAATTTTGCTGCACCGAAAATGGATGTTTCTATGGAAATCTTGGCAGAAATTGCTGCTAAGATTAATTCCTAGGCTTTTCGTTCTGGGTTGTCTTGTAAGAACGAACCCCAACCTGAATAAGACTTTTGATTGCTCACCAAGGCATTCCCCTGGAAATGGTGACAAATTGCAACGGCTAGCGCATCTGTTGCATCCAAATAATTAGGATCTTCTTTATACTGCACTATAGACTTAACCATTGCAGCAACCTGTTGTTTGGAGGCAGCTCCTTTGCCAGTGACGGCTTTTTTAATCTTTGTTGGCATATATTCAGTAGCAGGAACCTCTCTTGTCATAGAGGCCGCCATTGCAACCCCTTGAGCTCTCCCTAACTTTAACATAGATTGCGCATTCTTACCATAGAAGGGCGCTTCAATGGCCATTTCATCAACCTTAAATTCGTCAATAAGCGAAACAGTTCGTTCGAAAATTCGTTGAAGTTTTAACGCATGATCTCCTAATTTAGCAAGCTGAATCACACCCATCGCCAACAATTTTATTTCTCCTTTAAAAATAGAAATAATCCCATAGCCCATTATTGAAGTACCAGGATCGATACCCAAAATAATCTTTTCTACTTCTTTAACTTTAGCCCTCATTGGAAAAAGCAAAGCTATATAAAATAGGCAACACTATGGTTATGATAACCATTGTATTCTTATGCTTATACTATCTCAAGTCAACTCTTGATTATAAGGTGAATGATATTGATTGGGATTCGGTTTATGATGTTATCAGTTTAAACTATCAATTACTAGTAGTAGTAATTATTCTTGTTCCTATAAACTGGGGGATTGAAGCGTTGAAGTGGAAATGGATATTAAAGGATACTCAAAACCTAAGTTGGGGTAGAAGTGTTAAATCGGTGCTGAGTGGGGTAGCCATGTCTATAATTACGCCTAATGGTGTAGGAGAATATGGTGGAAGGATGTTTGGCATTAACAGGAGTAAACGCAGCCAAGCCCTTTTTTACAACGGATTTCTATCAATAAGTCAATTGTTAACAACCATCGTCTTTGGACTATTCGGACTATTATTAATTAGCAAGTCCTTTAGCTTGCCTTTTAGTAACACAATGCAACTAATTATTATCGTAGTATTGATTTCCTATGGGTTTTGGCTTTATTTTACTTCTAAATTTAGTTTTGGGTTTATTAAGTTAATCCTTCAAAAATACAACCTCAATATAGTATATGAAATTTCAAGAAACCTTAGATTGCAGGTTTTACTTTTGAGTATTCTGAGATACATCGTTTTCTGTTCCCAGTATTATCTATTAATAATTTGCTTTAAATATGATGCAGATATAATAGAAACATTTAGCTCTATAGCTTTTGTGTATTTGTGCACGGTAATTTTACCAACAGGATGGTTCTCGGGTTTCATTGTTAGAGGGTCAGTCAGTTATTTTGTATTTCAAAGTGTTTTAAATAGTGGAGAATTTGGTTTAGTTGCTTCTTCCTTACTTTGGTTAATCAATCTGCTTTTACCGGCATTGGCTGGGCTCTATTATATAAAGTCATTCAAATTATTTCCAATTATAAATTCTGAGATAATATGATTGGATTTATCTTTTTAGTTTACGGAGTTATGACGGGATGGTTGATTTTAGCGAAGAAGACTAAGCAGCCAGATGTTATAAGTGATCAACTAGAACCTTTATCTTTGATTATCGCTTATCGTAATGAGAGACACAATCTAGAAAAATTAATAAAAGGCATAGAAAGTCAATTGATAGATCTTGCCAAGCTAGAATTAGTTTTGGTAAATGATCACTCAAGTGATGGAAGTTTTGAATTGGTCGAGCAACTCCTTCAGAATTTAAGCTTGGCAACACGGCACGTTAATCTTGAAGGGGGAGAAGGTAAAAAAGCCGCAATTACTTTGGGAGTTCAACAGGCAAGCTATGATTTAATTCTTTGCACTGATGCAGATTGTAAGTTACCGACAAACTGGATAAATACTATGATTCAACCATTCGTTAAGAAGGAAGTTAAGATGGTTTTGGGAGCAGTTCGCCTTAGAGGTTCTAAAGGATGGGGTCAGAAATTGCAAGAGATAGAGTTCTCTGCTCTAATGGCTATGACTATACTAACTTGTAGAAGGGAAAGTGCAGTTATGTCAAATGGAGCAAACTATGCTTTTAGAAAAACTAGCTTTAATAAAAGCAATGCTTATGCTAACAATTCCACTATTAATACAGGAGATGACATTTTTTTGCTCCATAGCGTTAAAAGAAATTTTGGTAAGAGTTGTATAGTATTTTCGGAAAATGAGAGTTCAGTTGTTAGCACCCAGATCAAGGAGAGTTTTTCTTCTTTTTTTCAGCAACGAATTAGATGGGCTTCAAAATCTAAAAGTTTCAAGGACCCTGACACACTAAAGATTGGGGCTATAGTATTCTTAGCAAACCTAGCTGTAATATGGGCGTTAGTTGGCGCAATATTGCAGTTGCATTCATTGCAGTTTTTTCTTGGGTGTTTTTTGTTCAAATGGGTACTCGATTTACTTCTTATTCAGCAGTTACCGCTCTATCTTCGGCCGGATTATTTTGTAAAATGGACATTTATATTATCAATTCTATACCCTTTTTATTCAGTGGGAATTGCTTTGGTATCTTTGTTTTATAGACCACAATGGAAAGGCCGTAAAATCTAACTAGTTTGAGGAAAAAAACACAATCTCCACTGCAATTAGCTTGGGAAAAATTATTACAAAATAAGATTGCGGTAATTGGTCTTTTTGTAATCTCGACATTTTTGTTTGTTGCTGTAGCAGGACCATTTATTCGTCCGGACTCTTCTCCAAAGGCTAACGTGCAACATTTAGAATTGGCCAGAAAGTCTCCCGGTTTTTCAATAGAGTTGCTTTTGCTTCCAAATCCTCAACGTTCTACTCAATCATTTTTTAAAGAATTTACTTTTGGCTTTCAGCCTGATTTTATAGAAATTCCGATTGTCAATTATTCGATTAAAAAGACAGAAATAGAGGTTGAAAAGTATACTGGGAACGATCCTAATAACGGAGAGTTAATTAGCTTCAAATTATCTCGATTTGAGTCGTTTGTTGATTCAGATATAATTACAAGGAAACGATATTGGTTAGGGACTGATCGTTATGGGAGAGATATGTTGAGTAGATTAATGGCAGGCACATGGATTTCGTTCACAGTTGGATTTATTTCAATTCTAATTTCTTTATTTATTGGAATTAGTTTGGGGTCAATAGCCGCATATTACGGGGGTAAAGTGGATGATTTAATCATGTGGTTTATCAACGTAATTTGGTCTATTCCTACTTTACTGCTTGTCATCGCGATGACCTTGGCTTTAGGGAAAGGGTTTTGGCAGGTTTTTGTTGCCGTTGGACTTACGATGTGGGTAGAAGTTGCTAGAGTTGTCCGAGGGCAGGTATTGAGCACCAAGCAAATGGAGTTTGTCGAAGCTGGTAAATCTTTTGGGTTTACCAACGCTAGAATTATTATAAGACATATTCTTCCTAATGTCACAGGTTCAATTATTGTTATTTCAGCATCTAATTTTGCTGCAGCTATTTTAATTGAAGCAGGGTTAAGCTTTTTAGGGTTGGGTGCACAACCTCCACAAGCAACATGGGGTAAAATGATTGCGGAACATAAAGGTTATATAATAACAGGTGATGCTTATTTGGCCATATTGCCTGGAGTAGCGATTTGTTTACTCGTTTTGTCATTCGTGCTTTTAGGAAATGGTCTACGAGATGCCTTTGATGCTAAAAACGTGAAACAGGTCGGGGTTTAAAAGATTAGTAGGGTACTTAAATAGATAGTCCCGGCTACTAACATCATTGCTAAGGTATACGGTAAAATTTCTTTAACGCTCAATTTAGTAATACCTAGCAATGGAAGTGCCCAAAACGGTTGCAACATATTGGTCAACTGATTACCATAGGCCAATGCCGTGATGCTTTTAGGAAGAGAAGTTTGCAAACTTTCAGCCGCTTGGATAATTATTGGGCCTATAATAGTCCACTGTCCACCTCCACTGGGCACGAATACATTAACGAGTCCTGCGCTGAAAAGCGTAAATATTGGGAAACTTGTCGAAGTAGAGTGAGATGCAAAAAAATTTGAAAAGAGGTCAATCAATCCTGATTCTTTCATGATTCCCATAATCCCAAAATATAAAGGGAATTGAATTAATATTCCAGAAGCTCCGATTATTGCCTGGTCAGTAGCTTTTAAGAATCCTATAATATTTTTATGAAAGAAAAATCCAAATCCAAGTAAGCTTAAGTTGATAAAGTTGGTAGTAATAAACGCAAATTTTTAAATATTTGGCGTTTGAACAACTTTTAAGCTAATAAAAAGCAAAAGGATAGACCCGACTATCTCAGTAGGAAAAGCTGAGTAATCAATTTTTTCTGCTCCAATTGGGGATTTTTTCTGCTCGTGATGAATTTCTTTTGTAGCCAATCTACTCAAGTTTGTACCTGTACTATATTTGCCAATTACGAACATCAAGAGCGGTATAATGGTCAAGACAGCAGCAGTTGCAAAAAGATTCATTGGGGAGAAAACCGTTTCAGAGAATGGAATAGTTGCCGGTAAGTTCGCCAGCTGTTTTTTAGATAAAATCTCTACCATTAACGAAGCTAAATGGCCATTTTCTGCTACTTTCGTTGTAGAAGAACTAGAAATCCACCATGCCAGACCATGAGGCCTGAACAGCCTGCAGCACCAATTAACGGGTAATTTAGTTCAAAGCCTTCTCGTTTTGCTTTTTCTCCAATTTTACGTGCAATGATAGCACCAAAAATAAACCCAAGCCCCAGTTGAAAAGAGCCACTGTCATAGTGGAGAAGCAAACCAAGGCGGCTGCCTTATCATTAGTTGTTGCAAAAACGCTTATTTTATCGATGAACTTGCCAATCAGAGGAGACATTGCTAGTATATGACCGTGCACCAACATTAATATCATTTGTAAAGTAAAAACCATTAAGCTCTAGTTCCACAAACCTCGTTCCCAGTATTCTAAAAGAGTTATTAAATAGTTCTGCTCAATTGATACTGGGTTAGCTGTAAAAATATAGGCAATTGTAATTGTTATTAAGCTTAATAACAAAGCAATACTTAAAGGAGACAGCAATAATAGTTGAAAAAGGTGGCTGTATCTTACAGTGAATTTCATGTTGGTATATTATCACTTAAAAATAGCATAAATGCGTTTGAATTAATAATTTTAGTCCAAATATAGCAGGTATATGGATCTTTTCCAGGCACAAGAAAGAATAGTAGAATTGAGCGAACAAATTCGTAAGCACAACCACGCTTATTATATGAACGATACACCTGAAATATCAGATTATGAGTTTGATCAGTTATTGGAAGAGTTGCAAAAGTTAGAAAATGAGTTTCCCAAATTTGCTGAAGAAAACTCTCCAACAAAAAGAGTCGGAGGGGCAATTACTAAGAAATTTGAAACGGTTGTGCATCAATACCCAATGCTTTCTCTGAGTAACAGTTATAATCGTGAAGAGTTAATAGATTTTGACCAAAGGGTGCAAAAACTTGCTGGCAAAAAAGTAGAATATACCTGCGAGTTGAAGTATGATGGAGTTGCCATTGGTATTCAATATAAGAATGGTCAGTTGCACAGAGCAGTTACCAGGGGCGATGGCGCTAAGGGAGATGATATAACGGAAAATGTTAAAACCATACGTTCAGTGCCTTTAAAATTAACCGGAGATTATCCTGGTGATTTCGAAATACGAGGTGAAATATTTTATCCGCTTTCGGTATTTAAAGCGTTGAATGAAAGCAGAGAAGATATTGGGGAGGATCGATTGGCAAATCCAAGAAATGCAGCTTCTGGAACACTTAAAATGCAAGATTCTAAAGTAGTAGCTTCTCGTAAGTTAGATTGCTATTTGTACTATGTTTTGGGAGAAAATCTGCCGTTCAATAGTCACGAAGAGAATTTGAGTGCTGCAGCAAGTTGGGGGTTTAAGGTGCCCAAGAAAAGCGAAAAATTATTTACTACCTATCAATCCATTGAAGAAATTTTTGAATTCATTGATTACTGGAGTATTGGGCGAAATCATCTAAACTTTGAAATTGACGGTATTGTTATTAAAGTAAATGATTATTATTTGCAAGAAGAGCTAGGCTATACGGCAAAAAGTCCACGTTGGGCAATTGCCTATAAATTTAAAGCTGCGCAGGTAGAAACTAGGTTAAATGAAATCACTTATCAAGTAGGAAGAACTGGAGCAATAACTCCTGTTGCCAACTTAGAACCAATTTTATTGGCAGGAACGACGGTTAAAAGGGCTTCACTTCACAATGCAGACCAAATTGCCAAGTTAGATATCCGAGAAGGGGATTTAGTTCTAGTGGAGAAGGGTGGAGAGATTATCCCAAAGGTAGTGGGGGTGAATTTGAACCAACGTCCCGTGCACTCTCAGACGACAAAATACATCTCTCAGTGTCCAGAATGTCAATCAGATTTGATTAGAGTGGAAGGTGAAGCTAAGCATTATTGCCCTAACGAAACTGGCTGTCCAACTCAGATAAAGGAAAAAATGACTCACTTTATTTCAAGAAAAGTGATGGACATTGATGGACTTGGTGAAGAAACTATTGAGCAACTATTTGCGGGAGGGTTAATTCATAATTACGCTGACTTATATACGCTGCAAGAACAAGATGTACTGAAGTTAGATCGAATGGCTCAGAAGTCCGTTTCTAATTTGCTACAAGGGATTGAGAATTCAAAGCAAATACCTTTTGAAAGAGTGTTGTTTGCGCTCGGAATAAGATATGTTGGCGAGACTGTTTCAAAGAAGTTAGCAAAGCACTTTAAAAATATGAGTGCAATTTTAAATGCTTCGTTGGAAGAAATGATTGCTGTGGATGAAATAGGGGAGAAGATAGCTGAAAGCCTTTATTTCTTTTTGCAGAAAGAAGAACATCGGGAGTTGATTAATCGGCTTAAATCTTACGGATTGCAATTTGAAATAATAGAAGAAGAAAGTACTCAAGTATCCACAATTTTTGAAGGAAAGACATTTGTGGTTTCTGGAGTTTTTGAGAATTATTCTCGAAATGATTTGAAGAAGACGATTGAAGATTACGGTGGGAAGAACGTTGGCTCTATTTCGAAGAAGACCGACTATTTGGTAGCAGGGGATAAAATGGGCCCAGCTAAAAAGGAGAAAGCGGAGAGTTTAGGTGTAACGATTTTAAGCGAGCAAGAATTTGGAATGTTAAAGTTTGATGGATTAGTTCGAAGAGTAAAATAATCCATCAAACTTTAACAGTCCATTATCTGTCAGAAATTCGAGTAGTTGAGCCAATTCCTTTTGGTCTTTGCTCCCATGCAGAAGGTCATCTACTTTTTTAGGACCTTCTTTAATTTTATTGAGTAACTCGGTTTGCAGGGCACCATGGTCTATATATCTTTTCCTATTCTTTTTTAGGCATACGTCGCAGACACCGCAACTTGAATCGATGTTTTCACCAAAATATTTAAGTAGTGCGTTACTTCTGCAAAGTAATTCATTTTCTGCATATTCAATTACTGAGTTCACTTGTTCGAACGTTATTTTTCTTCGTTCTTCATAACGCACTTTACTAATATGAATGTGGTCAACTCTTTGTCTAGTGTAAGTAATTTTTGGGATAGAACTACTTGGTATGTAATCAATTACCTCCAGTTTTTGAAGGCGGAAAAGCGTTTTTACTACTTTACTTTTGTTGCTTTTTAAGTTTCTTGCAAGTTCATTTTCATTGATAGAAACATAGCCTTCCATTAAACCACCATAGGTTCTCAGCAGCGTTTTTAAGAAGTAATCATAGATTTTATGCGAGACTTGAAATTTGTAAAAATTTTGTTTTGTAAGTATTATATTCACTTTACTTGAAATAGTAAAATTTTCTGATAAGCTAACTAACCCTTCTTTCTCTATGAAGTGTAGTGCCCGATACGTGCTAGAAATGTTAAGTTTATACTTGTTGCAAAAATCTCTAATGTCAAAATTATAGCTTTGGTCAAGACCTCCGTGAATTGGAATTTGGAAGTAATTGGATAGACTTAGGTAACATTTTTTAATGAATTCAATCTCCGGGAACTCCAACTCTGTCTTTTGTTTTAGATCTCCTGTCATAGAGGGGCTTATAAGTAGAACAGCAAAGGCTTTTCGTTCATCTCTCCCTGCTCTTCCCGCCTCCTGGAAATAGGCTTCTAAAGAGCTCGGTAAGTCTGCATGAATAACAATTCGCACATCTGCTTTGTCAATCCCCATTCCAAAAGCATTGGTGGATACAATAATTTGTGTTTTATTAGAAATCCAATCTTGCTGTTTACTTTGTCGTTCGTCTGAAGATAATCCGGCATGATAGTAATCTGCTTTTAGGCCGTGTTGCAGCAATACATTGGCAATTTCTCTCGTCCGTTTTCTAGTTGTAGTATATACAATTCCAGATCCTCCTACCCCGTCAATTATTTTAAACATAGTAGCAATTGTATTCTCTGTTTTACGGACAATATAGGCCAAGTTTTTCCGTAAGAAGCTTTTTTGAATAACATTTTCCTTACTAAATAACAGTTTTTGTTGAATGTCCGTAACTACACTTGGTGTTGCCGTTGCAGTTAAAGCTATGAACGGAATGTCGACTAACTTGTCTTTTAATGCTGCAATATTTAAGTACGATGGGCGAAAGTCATAACCCCATTGCGAAATACAATGAGCTTCATCAATGGCAACTAAATTGATATTCATTTTTTTTAGCCTAGCTTGAAAAAGATCGGTTTCTAAACGTTCCGGAGATAAGTATAAGAATTTGTAGTCTCCATAGGCAGCATTATCCAACGTGATATCAATTTCCCTTTTGCTCATAGCAGAGTGAATCATTAGAGCCTTAATTCCTTTTGCTTTTAACTTTTGCGCCTGATCCTGCATTAAGGCAATAAGAGGAGAAATTACTAAGCATAGTCCATCTTTTGCTAGGGATGGAATTTGAAAGCAAATTGACTTCCCTCCTCCGGTTGGAAGAAGAGCTAGTGTATCTTTTCCATCTAAAACAGAAAGAATTATTTCTTCCTGTTTCGGCCGAAATTGGTCAAATCCCCAGTAAGTTTTTAAAATATGTTGAATCGAAGGGTTTACCGCCATAGTTTTATAAAATTAGGGGTTAATTGTGAACTATTACTTTAAATCTAAGGCTGAAAGATTAACTTTGAATTTCTTTCTTAAACACTATGATAACACAAGATCAATTAAAGTCCATTCAACAAAGAACTGCAGCGCTAAAAGGTTATTTAAATATTGATGATTTATTAATTGTGATTGATGAAGAAGAGCAACGAACTCAGTTGGCAGATTTTTGGAATGATTCAAAATCTGCAGAGAAATTATTGAAACAAATTCGGAACAAGAAAATATGGACTGACGGTTACAAGGCAGTAAAAACCGCTGTTGAAGATACTGAAGTGTTATTTGATTTCTATAAAGAAGAAGCGGTCACTGCCAAGGAAGTTGAGGCTTCATATAACAAGGCTTTGGTTGCCATTGATGAATTAGAGTTCAAAAATATGCTAAGCGCTGAAGAGGATTCGTTGAGTGCTGTGCTTCAAATTACTTCTGGTGCTGGTGGCACTGAAAGTTGTGATTGGGCATCCATGTTAATGCGCATGTACTTAATGTGGGGGGAGAAGAATAATTTGAAAGTGAAAGAGCTCGATTTACAATATGGAGATGTTGCTGGAATTAAAACGGTAAGCCTGGAAATCGAAGGGGATTTTGCTTTTGGATATTTGAAGGGAGAGAATGGTGTGCATCGTTTAGTTCGAATTTCGCCATTTGATTCGAATGCAAAACGACATACTTCATTTGCTTCAGTCTACGTCTACCCCTTAGTAGATGATACTATTGAGATAGATGTAAATCCAGCTGATATAACTTGGGATACGTTTCGCTCTGGTGGAGCAGGGGGGCAGAACGTGAATAAGGTAGAAACCGGTGTAAGATTGACGCATAAGCCAACCGGGATTATTATTAATAATACTGAAACTCGCTCGCAGTTAGGGAACAAAGACAAGGCAATGCAATTATTGAAGTCGCAACTTTTTGAAATGGAGATGCGAAAAAAATTAGAAAAAAGAGCAGAAATAGAGGCAGATAAGAAGAAGATTGAATGGGGCTCTCAAATTCGAAACTATGTTATGCATCCATACAAGATGGTTAAGGATGTGAGAACAGGACATGAAACGTCAAATGTTGATGGTGTAATGAATGGAGGTCTTGACGAATTTATTAAGACTTATTTGATGGAGTTTGGAACGAGCTACTAAAAATATTTTGCTGAAACAGTAAACCTATTTCTTAGAATTAGCTTTAAAACATTTAAAGTGCCATTGGTGTAAAACCTGTGTTTCCCAACACTAGAGCTGTGGTTAAGTAAATTAAGTTCTTTTAGTACCGCCTTTGTTTGTTTGGCAACAGCATAACCTGAATCGATAATAGTAATGTCTTTTGGTAAGATTTTTTTCAAGCTCGGAATTAAGTATGGGTAATGTGAGCAGCCCAAGACTAGGTGGTCAATACCTTTGTTAACCATCGGTATAACATAACTTTTTAACAAAAGTGTCATCTCTTCTGAGTCTAACTTTCCGTTCTCAATAAGCTCGACAATACCCGTACCTTCTTGTTCAAGTATTTCAATCCCTTGTTTGTATAGATTAGTCGTTTCTTGAAACAATGAGCTGCTTAACGTACCTTTTGTAGCTAAAATTCCGATTACTTTACTCTCAGTCTTTAAAGAGGCAGGCTTTATTGCTGGTTCAATTCCAATAAATGGGACAGCATATTTTTTTCTTAAGTAGCTTATGGCATTTGTTGTTGCAGTATTGCAAGCTACTACAATTATTTTGCAACCTTTTTCTAATAGAAGTGCAGTATTCTTATCACTTAATCTTATGATTTCTTCTTTTGACCGAATACCATAAGGGGCGTGCTTGCTATCAGCCAAGTAGATGCTGTTTTCAGCAGGTAATAATTGGTTGATTTCATTCCAAATGGAAATTCCTCCAATTCCAGAATCAAATACTCCTATTGGTGCAAAGCTGTCGATATTTTGATTTTCTTTTTGCATAAAAAAAGCCACGCTATAGCGTGACTTCTAAAATAGATATTTTATAGGTATTAAATCAATCCAAGTTTCTTTTTTACCAGAGGCATAATGTCATCTGAATCTTTCTGATACAATAATACTCCAACACCTGAATCAAAGATATAGGTAAAGCCATTTTCCTTAGCAACATCTTCGATAGCTTTCTTAGCTTTATCAATAATTGGTCTCAATAGTTTCTCTTCCTGAGATTGTAAATCCTTTTGAGCTGATTGCTGAAATTCTCCAATTCGTTCTTCTAAATTGGTTATTTCTTTTATTTTATCTTGCTTAATAGCATCCGTCATTGCAGCTTCTTGTGCTTGATACGTTTGTACTTGAGATTGGTATTCTTTCGTTAGAGCGGCCAGCTTAGACTCTAAATCTTGAGCTGTTCTTTTAATGTTCTCTTCAACGGCAGCGCGCTCAGGCATTGCCAACAATAATTCATTCGAGTTAATGTGTCCTAACTTTTGACCGAAAACAGCACTACTCAAAAGTGTAGCTGCTATTAAAATTATGTTTTTCATCTTTTTCATAGTTGATTGTTTTTGTTTGTTGTTTTAATTTTTGATTTATTTTGAATCGCCATCGGGCTTTATTCCCATTCTTCTTAGTATATCATCACTCTTGTCGTATTTAGGGTTAGAATACACCATAGTTGCATCACTTGCTTTGTCAAATATTACAGAGTACTTCCCAACATTAGCTGTTTCTTGCACCGCTTTGTAAATTTTTTCTTGAATTGGTTTAATTAATTCTTTACGTTTTTTAAATAACTCTCCATCAATTCCAAATTTCTTCTTTTGAAATTCTCTCGCCTCTTGTTCTTTTTTTATAATATTCTCTTGTCTTTTGTTTTTCATACTTTCTGTTAGTAGAATTTCTTCTGCTTGCAGGTCTTTATACATTTTATCAATTGCTTCGTATCTTTTTTCTACTTGTTTTTGCCATTGTTCTGATAGCGCATCCAATTGTTTTTGTGCTTCTTGATATTTAGGTACCTTACTTAGAATATACTCTGTATCAATGTAAGCAAACTTTTGCGCCTGGCTAGCTATAGACAAAAAGAGTACCAAACTTAAAAAAAATATCTTATTCATTGTAATTCAGATTTGTATAATTACCAACCTCCAATGTTTCCGCCAATAGAAAAGTGAAATTCTGTTCTACTGTTTGGATCAACTCTTCCTAGAACATCATCAAATCGGTAACCCCAATCGAGTCCCAGTAAACCAAAGAATGGCATAAAAATTCGAACACCTACACCTGCGGCTCTTTTTACTTCAAAAGGATTAAACTGTTCCAGATTTAACCAAGAATTCCCTGCTTCTGCGAATACTAACCCATAAATAGTCGCGCTTGGATTCAATGTAAATGGATACCGAACTTCCATAGTATATTTAGATACGACTGTCGCCCCTCTCTCAGGAGACAGGGTTCTATCATCATATCCTCTTTGGGCTATAATTTCACTACCATCCAAGTTAAAGCCACTCAGTCCGTCTCCACCTAAGTAGAATCTTTCAAAAGGAGATTGCCCAAGTCTGTCATTGTATTCTCCTAGATATCCAAAACCAACTTTTGTATTTAAGACTAGCTTTCGTTCATTTCCAGCAAGAGGAGTAAACCAAGAAGAATTAAACTTCCATTTATGAAATTCAATGAATTTATACCTTTTTTGATTGTTTAATTCATCATAGTTGTCTTTTCCGTCAAAAACAGAATAGGGTGGAGTCCATTGAAGTGATAGAGTTGTTTGAGCACCTCTTGTAGTATAAATAGGGGCATCGATAGAGTTTCTTGAAAGGTTATGTTTAAAGCTTAAGTTATGTGCAAACCCTGATCTAAAAATAAAATTACCCCAATTCTGTAAATCGTAATACTGATAACTTATTTCATTGTACAAAGTAAAAAAGTCATCAGGCCATTGCAGTCGTTGTCCTAATCCAACAGAAACGCCCCAAATTCCTAGAGCCTGTCGGTTTGGGTTATCAATATTTTCTCCGCTAACAGGGTCAGTAATTGTTTTAATTGCTCCGTTCGTTTGTCTCGAGAAGTAACCTGTAACGTTTAGGCTGTTCGGCTTTTTACCACCTAACCACGGTTCAGTAAATGAAATATTATAGGATTGGAAGAATTCTCCATTGGTCTGAGCCCTAACACTAAGCCGCTGACCATCTCCGGCAGGCAATGGTCTCCATGCGTCCTTCTTGAACATATTCTTAGCACTGAAATTGTTGAATGTAACACCTAAGCTACCAACAATTCGGCCACCACCCCAGCCACCAGAAAGTTCGATCTGATCGGACGGTTGCTCTTCAACAGTGTATTCAATATCAACCGTGCCACTTTCTTGATCCGGTATGGGGTTAATACCCATTCTCTCCTGGTTGAAATAACCCAATTGCATTAACTCTCGCTGAGACCTAATAATGTCAGCTCTGCTAAACAAGTCTCCCGGATTTGTCCTAAGCTCTCTCCTAATAACGTGGTCATTGGTTTTAGTGTTTCCAATAATTCGAACCTCATTAATTCTGGCCTGCTGGCCCTCACGCAAACGAATTTCAAAATCAATCGTATCTCCCCTTACTTCTGTTTCAACAACATTGGGCTGAAAGAAGAGGTACCCGTCATCTAAGTAAAGAGAGCTAATGTCTCTTCCATTAGGATCCTGGTAAATTCGTTGATCAAATAGGTCTTGATTATATAGATCTCCTCTTTCAATACCTAAAATTCTATCTAATTCCGAGTTAGAATATTTAGTGTTGCCAATCCATTTCAAATTTCCAAAATAATACTTTTTACCTTCAGAGATTTTCATCTCGATCATTATACGATTATCTGAAATTTGATAAAGGGTATCAGAATAGATTTTTGCATCTCGATAACCTTGGGCGTTGTATTTAGCAATAATTCCTCGTTTGCCTTTTTCGAAATTACTTTTAATGTATTTCGAGGGTTTAAACAAACCGTATACTCTAGCTTTTTTGGTATTTTTTAAGAATCTTCGAATTTTTTTGTCGGGGAAGAGTTCATTTCCTTCAACTCGGATATCTTCAATCTTTACACGCTGGTTTTGGTCGATATTAATCGTTAAGAGCTTAGTATTTCTTAGTGTGGAATCGTCTTCTTCAGTTATTTCTACTTCAGTATTGAAATAACCCTTATCAACAAAGTATTCTTTGATTTCTTGTTTGGTATTGTTAATTAGGTTGGCTGTTATCACTTTTCCTCGAGTAAGATTAATCTCATCTCTTAGGCTTTCTTGTTTCCCTTTTTTGACACCTTTAAATTTGTATTTAGACAACCTAGCCCTTTCTTCAACATGTAAATTCAAAAAGATTAACTCCCCTTGCACTTTCGTTGCTGTGATTTTTACATCAGTAAATAGTTGTTGCTTCCACAAATTAGTAATTGCACTTGAAATTAAATCCCCGGGAACTTCAATTTCTTGACCAACCTCTAGTCCAGCAATAGCAATTAGAGCGCTGTGATCTAAATTTTGCGTTCCCGATACAGTAATTTCTCCAATTTCGTATGTCCTCGGTGATTTATAATCAAGTAATTCTAATGAAGGGTCTACTGTTATTTGCCCTAGAGCGTTGACAACGAATAGGATGAGTAAAAAAGAAAGCGTTGATTTTAAATATCTCATTTTAGTTGTTCACTAGTTTTGCCAAATCTTCTTTCTCTATTTTGGAAATCAGTGACTGCATCCCAAAGGTTTTCTTTTCTAAAGTCGGGCCACAAAATGTCAGTAAAGTAAAACTCAGAATATGCAGCTTGCCACAGAAGGAAATTACTTACTCTATGTTCACCGCTTGTTCTAATAATTAATTCTGGGTCTGGTGTATTTTTGGTACAAAGGTAATTATTGAAAACAGTCTCGTTCAGCATAGTTGCATCTAAATCCCCTGATTTAACATCATTTAACAGCAATTTAACAGCATTTAAAATTTCCCAACGAGAACTATAACTTAGTGCTAAAACCAACGTCATTCCGGTATTTGAAGATGTATTTTTTATTGCCTTCTCAAGCTCTGATTGACAATTGCCAGGTAATGAAGGCAAGTCCCCTATAGCGGCTAACTTTATATTATTTTTATTAAGCGTTTTTGTTTCTCCTGCAATTGTTGATACTAGCAATTGCATCAATGCCATAACTTCAGCCTTTGGACGGTTCCAATTTTCTGTGGAAAATGCGTAGAGGGTTAAATATTTAACGCCTGCTTCAGCAGCCCCTTCTGAGACACTTCTTACAGACTTTACTCCGCTTTTGTGACCAAATACTCTTGCCTTTCCATTTTGTTTTGCCCAACGTCCATTCCCATCCATAATTATGGCAATGTGCGTGGGAACATTTTTGGAATTAAAATGAGATGGGATATGCATTTACTAATAGTTTTCAGGGCCGCAAATATGCGAATTTTAAAAGGAGTTTAAAAATTATAAACAGGGCACGGACCTTCGTTCGTAATTTTATAAGTCAACATAAAACCACTTACTACAAACCAATCATTATCATAGGTTTTACCGCTTTCAAAAACGTCATTAACTCTATTTTCAAGGCCATCTATAAAATCAGAACCTGTCTTTCTAAAGCCCCACTCCATAGAATAAGCCCATTTTTTACCTAAACTTAACTTTACGCCTGTTCCAAATGGCAATGCAAATTTACCTCCACTTTCTTCGTTTATTGGAGCTGGCTCAAAACCCTCTAAAGATGTTGAAGCATTATTTAGAAAGTAACTTAACCCAACAAATAAATAAGGGCTGAAAAAATGTCGTTTATCACCCATTTTATAAGGTAAAAAGTTAAACTCGATTTCTCCTGCAAATTCAGTTATAGTATTTTCGAATGATGCTAACCGTTGATTGTTAAACTGGAAACTTTCCCATTCATCTTTAGCTGTTAAGGTAGTTCTAATTACAGAACCCTTTAGTGTATAGCGTTCATTGAAATTATACCGAAATATTCCGCCAAAAGTCAAGCTTCCAACCCCATTACCCCAATGTCTTCTGGGATTGAGTTCGCCAAGGTAATAGGACCTACCAACAATAATACCTACTTCAGATGTTTTCTGAGAAAAGCCAATCGTGGGAAAAAATAGGAAAAAAAATAATGAGAAACTTAACCTTCTTATCATTTACGTGTAACGTGAAAAACTAGAGATTAGTATTAAAATTTTGGTCGACTTCTGCGTCGCTTAACGATTTTTCTTGAAACGCTAACCATCATAGTCATAAATGCGTCGTTATTGGATGGGTTTCCTCGTACCTCGCCAACTAAATCATTTCTGTCAGCATCGAAGGGGTCTCGAAAATCATTCGCAGGATTGCCGCCTAAACCTAGACTTGGATCAGATAATACTGCAATTTTTCTAATTTCGGCATCTGATAGTTGACCCTGATATGCATCTCTAAGGTTTTTTCTTCCAAAATACTCACCACTTACATCATCTATGTAATCAGAAAATGTTTGTCTAAAAGTCATTTCAATATTAACTCCCCAATATCGATCAATTGATTTACTAACACCAACACCATAAGGAATCGTAAATGTTGTGCGGTTGTATTTGTCAGGCTGACCAGGCAGTCCTTGGCCTTCAGTTCCAAGAGGTTGCAGCTTGTGCCACGTTCCTTGGTATTCGCCTTTTGGATTAAAGTACATAAATCCTACTCCACCGAATACATAGATATCTAGTTTCAATGCATTTCTTCCTCTAACTCCCCGCAAACGATATAGGTTTCCTTTTGACTTTTGAATGAGATAAAACTCAGCCATCAAGTCTAACTCGAAATATCCGGTGCGGAATGTCAAATTTCTATTTCCTCTAAACTCTTCAGTTGTATATTCATCACTCCCCTTTAAAATGCCCCATTGAATATTCGCTCTACCAAAAACAAAATTGTTCAATTGGTAACGATAACCAACCACCAGTGATGGTCGAGTAGCAGGAAGATCTAAATTCCAAATAAAACCTCTACCAATTCCAGAACCTCCTCCTAAATCTCCTAGAAAATTCGTAACCCCAACGCCACCAATTACTTGCTTACGAAACTTTTTCCATTGCTGAGCATCAGCAAGATTGGGTAGCAGAGTCAACACCAAAAGAGTAATTAGTATATGTTTTTTCATTTTGTTCAAAATACTGCGTACAAATGTAATTAGTTTTTTGAAACTAAGGAAATTGATTTCAATAAACTAGCTATTTCGTTGGTCCAGACCCCAATTTAATTTATTTCTTAAACTATTTACAAAGCTGTGGTTTTGAAGTTGAACAATAGAGATTTTGTAATCTGCTTTTTGGATGGTTAATACTTCACCGTTCTTCATTTCTTCTGACCTGGAATCCATCGCAACAAGATTTTTTTCGGCTCGACTATCTACTACGATTTTTAAAATGGCATCATCATCAATGACAATTGGGCGAACGTTTAAGTTGTGAGGCGCGATAGGGGTGATTACAAAATTACCAGACCCCGGCATCATTATTGGCCCACCACAACTCAATGAATAGGCAGTAGAGCCTGTTGCTGTTGATATGATAAGCCCGTCTGTCCAGTAAGAATTTAGGTATGTTCCGTTTAACTCAGTGTGAATTGTGATCATTGACGAGCTGTCACTTTTCAAAATACTAATTTCATTTAATGCGTGATTATCATTTCCAAAGTGATTTTTACTACTTTCTAGGCGCAATAACGAACGTTCTTGAGTGGAGTAATTACCACTTATTATATCGTTTAGTGCAGATTTAATTTCGGGTGTTGGGGTGTTAGACAAAAAGCCCAATCTTCCGGTATTTATGCCTAAAATGGGAATCTTTAAATCTCTTACTAAAAGAATAGTATCTAAAAAAGTGCCATCACCTCCGATACTGAGCATAAAGGCTACACCGCTGGGTTTTAAATCATCGTATGAATCGAAGTAATTAATCAATCCAGATTTAATCAAACCGTGCTTTTCAATACTTAGTTTTAATTGCCGATGAATAATGTATTGAACCTTTTTTTCTTCAAGTATGTCGAAAAGTTCTTGAATTTTAGAAACATCTCTGGTTTCTATTTTTTTGCCGTAAAGTGCTATTTTCATCACTTGATTAAATTGGTGCTACAAAATGAAGAAATAAACCGCTCTCTCCAAATTTATTAAAGGAATATTCTGCTCGAATAACTATATCGTAGTAACTAACAAAGTCAACTCCTACGCCATGCCCGAATTGAAGTTCATTAGCTAAATTGTTCATGGGGTAACCAACTTGATCATCAACAAACGCAATATCGTTGAAAACTCCTAGATAAAAAGCATAATGAAACTTCCCAAATCGTTCTGAGAGTCCAGCTAAGTTCATAGATCTAGGTTTAACTATTTGGTAGCGAAGCTGCAATCTTCCCAAACCAATGTTTTGTCCATCTATCACGTAATATTCATAAGCTCTTATTCCAAATGAGCTATAACCTAAACCGTTTCTTAGTAGATAAGGTTGGGTTTTATTAGGTGTTAAAAGTGCTCTTGCACTTCCCGCTAAATATAACCTTGGCTTTATTTCGATGAACTTTTTGGCTTCAATATTTAAGTTTAATAAACTCAAATCAGATAAAATTCCTAAGCCATATTGAGTAATTGAAGCCTTCCAAAAACTCCCTTTAAGCGGGTAGTTTTTAGAATCTCTTTTATCACTGGTAAATTGATAACTTAATCTAAAATAGTCTAATTTCCTTTTATTTGGTAGTAGGAAGTTTTCATTTAGGCGGACAGCGGAATCGGTAACTTGATTGTGACTATAATTTGCGGTAAAAAAATGGGTTTTAAATATTTTATTGCGGTAAGTAAGGGTAATTGAGTTCGATAAATTTCGGAGGGCGTCGCCATCTTCATCTTTGTATTGCAGTCTTTTATTTTCTGAGGAGTTGTATGCAATTTCGTCTTTTCTGTTGTAAGATAAATCGATATTTAAACCTAATTTTTGAGATGCTGTCAAATAGGGTATCTCGTACCGTATTTGGTACCTTTCTGTAAATCCATACTTGGCCGTTAATATTAATTTTTCTTTTCTACCTCTGAAGTTGTATTGGGTAAGGTACATTCCGTAGTTTATCCTAGATAAGTCTTGTGTTTGCCACCAAGTATTAAAGTTATTGTCATCAATTTCAAAAATTGGCAGAGGAAATATGTACCATCTTTCTGTTACTTGAATGATAACACTCGCATTAACGCCGTCAGCTAGTGCAACATTTAGGTTGGCAAAGTTAAATAAAGAGGTATTTAGTAAGTTTTTTTTCGATTGAGAAATTGCTTCTGTTAGTTCTATGTTAGTTAGACTGTCGCCAATGTTGAAATCCAACTCACGGATTATAATTTTTTCCTTGGTAGTCTTGTTCCCAACAATTGTGATGTTGCTGATTACTTTTAAATTAGTTTTCTGAAATGCAATAGATTGCTTAAACGTATCAATTTGGAATGCTTGCGAAAACAAGCTCAAGTTTAATACTATAAAAAATGATAGCAGGTTGAAACGAAACATCTGTAGATTTAGATGTTCAAATAATTGATAAACTCATTGTAACGCTTTTTTAATTCATCTTGTGCATCACTTTTATGAAAAGAAGCAGCAATGGTGTAATTATAGCGTTCAAATGTTTGGATAATTGGAGATAGATCAGTCTTATTGACTTTTATTGTAACATCCATTTTGGTAGAATCATTGTGAGTATGTATGTAGGAACTTAAAATTTTCGCTCCGTTACTTTCTACAATGGAAGAAATCTCTGAAAGCGAATAGTCATTTATGTTAACTTCTAGTTGTAAAATTCCACCTAAATCTTTTATCGCTGCTAAATTGCAAATACTTTGAACAAGTATGGGAAGTGAAATAACACCTAAAAAAGTATTATCATCGTCTAAAATAGGAATCAAACTGAGTTTTAATGTTGAAATTTTAGAAAGGACCTCATAAATATGCTCGTAGGCATTAACAGTAGGCTTTTCCAACGAAAGGTTGTGATTACCTATTGGAGCATTTGGGTCATCTAAATCTAAAATATCGCTCTCTGTAATTAAACCTAAGAAGTGGGTGTTGTTAACGATAGGAAGTTCTGTTAATTTATATTCTTCCATCAGTTCCAGAGCCACCATTCCTGTATCAGAGGTTTTTAAAGCCGGGATTTCATCACTAATTAATTCTCTTGCCAACATTTTAAGTTCTGCTTTGTATGTTATCTATTAAAACTAATTTTGAACCTCGTTACACAATATTACTGAATTATTCATGAGTAGATTAAGCGTAAACATCAATAAAATAGCAACACTAAGGAACGCTCGAGGAGGAGATGTTCCCAACTTAGTAAAAGTTGCTTTAGATTGCGAAAAATTTGGTGCCCAAGGTATTACAATTCATCCTCGCCCTGACGAACGACACATTCGCTATAAAGACGTTTATGACTTGAAAAAAGTTGTTACCACTGAATTTAACATAGAAGGTTATCCCAATCAAAAGTTTATTGATTTAGTGCTAGATGTTAAACCAGAGCAGGTTACTTTGGTTCCTGATCCACCTGGGGTTTTAACTTCAAATGCGGGATGGAAGGTTACAGAGCAAAAAGACTTTTTGAACAAGGTATTAATAAAGTTTAAAGAAGCAGGTATACGCTCGTCCATATTTATGGAGACGGATTTAGATCAAATAAACTTTTTACCGGAAATTCATACGGATAGAATCGAATTTTATACTGGGCCATATGCAGAAAAATTTCATGTACATTCGGAAAAAGCCATAAATGATTATGTGGTTGCTTCAGAAAAAGTCGCAGAATATAACATAGGGATTAATGCTGGTCATGATTTAGATTCCGAGAATCTAGCTTACTTTAAGACCAAAATTCCTCAACTGCTTGAAGTTTCAATCGGACATGCATTAATTTCTGATGCTCTTTTTGTGGGGTTAGAAAAGACAATTCAGATATATTTAGAAGCTTTGAAATAATTAAGATGAAACTAAATTATAAGAGATTAGGAACTGGCAAGTCGTTAATTGTGTTACACGGACTCTTCGGCTCATTGGACAATTGGATGACTTTAGCAAAAAAATGGTCGAACAATTTTGAGATTTTTTTAGTCGATCAACGAAATCATGGACAGTCACCACATTCAAATGAGTTTTCGTACCCACTTATGGCGCAGGATTTAAAAGAATTAATGGATCAACTAGAGCTAAAAAGTGCAATTCTACTGGGCCATTCAATGGGTGGTAAAACGGTAATGGAGTTTTCCATGAAATATCCTGAGATGGTTGAAAAATTAATTGTTGTAGACATCGCTCCTGTAAGTTACAATGTTCATCACTATGCAATTATCGATGCATTGAGAAGTGTGCCTCTAGCAGATATTTCTAGTAGGAAAGAAGCAGAAGGGTTTTTAAGTCAGCAGATTGAAGATTTTGGAACTAGACAGTTTTTGCTCAAAAATTTATACTGGAAAAGTAAAGATGAACTGGCATGGCGCTTCAATTTGGAAGTACTAGCAGATGAGATTATACCGATTAGCGAATATGCAATCATAAAGGGGTCATTCTCAAAAGAAACACTTTTCGTTGCTGGAGCAAAGTCAGACTATATTTTACCTGAATATGGGTCAATTATTAAATCTAAATTTCCTAACTATCAATTTGAGAGCATTGCGGGTGCGGGGCATTGGGTCCATGCAGAAAAGATTGGAAAGTTCTCGGAAATTGTAATGAACTTCTGGAAATCGTAACGATTCTTTAACATCTTTTCGGAATTCTGTTGGGAATTAGCCATTGAAATCTATACTCCTTTCACTATTTTTACTTCTTTTATAAAACCATGCCATCAAAATTAGTCATCATTCCAACCTATAATGAGTTGGAGAATATTCAAAAAATTATTACTAAAGTGTATAGCCTAGAGGGGGGGTTTCATATTTTAGTGGTCGATGATGGTTCCCCAGATGGTACTGCAGATATAGTAAAAAGCCTACAACCGAAGTATTCTGGAAAACTACATATACAGGAACGCAGTGGAAAGTTAGGTCTAGGCACAGCTTATATACTTGGCTTCAAATGGGGGATGAAGAATAACTATGACTTTCTCTTCGAAATGGACGCGGACTTTAGTCACAATCCTGATGATTTAATCAAGCTGTATAACGCGTGTGAGATAGAAGGAGGGGATGTTGCTATTGGCTCACGTTATAAAACAGGAGTAAATGTTGTCAATTGGCCTATGGGTAGGGTTTTAATGTCTTACTATGCTTCCGTATATGTGCGTTTTATTACTGGAATGCCTTTTAGAGATACAACTGCAGGATTTAAGTGTTATCGAGCTAAAGTTTTAGAAACAATTAACCTAGATAAAATCCGATTCAAAGGTTATGCTTTTCAAATTGAGATGAAGTTTCGTGCTTGGAAATGGGGCTTTAATGTAGTTGAGGTACCCATTATTTTTACTGATAGGCAAGAGGGAACGAGTAAAATGAGTGGAGGGATTTTTAAAGAAGCCTTTTTCGGCGTAATCTATTTAAGGTTATCAAGTATTTTTTAAAAGTAAAAAAAGCAAGAATGAGCAATTCAACTTTTTTAATTAAAGGTGCAACTTTAGTAAATGATAACCAGATATTTGAGGCAGACGTCCGAATTGAAGGAGAAAGGATTGCTGAGATTAGTAAAACAGGCCTACAGGCAAAAGATCATGAGAGAGTGATTGATGCTCAAGGCTTGCATTTGATTCCTGGAATGATAGATGATCAAGTTCATTTTAGAGAGCCTGGCTTGACTCACAAAGCTGAAATTTATACAGAGGCGAAAGCAGCTGTTGCAGGAGGAATAACTAGTTTTATGGAAATGCCCAACACGGTTCCGAATACGCTTACGCAAGAGTTGTTAGAAGACAAATATCAAATTGCATCAGATAGGGCTTTGGCTAATTACTCTTTTTTTATGGGAGCATCGAATGACAATTTAGAAGAAGTTTTAAAAACAAATGCAGAGGAGGTATGCGGAGTTAAAGTATTTATGGGGTCTTCAACCGGAAATATGCTGGTAGACTCGGAAGCAGTTTTGGATAATTTGTTTCGGAACTGTTCCATGTTGATTGCAACTCATTGTGAAGATGAAGCAATAGTTAGAGCTAATATGGCAAGGGCAATAGAAGAGTATGGAGAAGAAATACCTATTGCACAACATCCAATTATTAGAGACGAACTAGCCTGTTATAGGTCATCTTCGAAAGCAGTTGAGTTGGCAAAAAAGTACAATACGAGGCTACATATTTTGCATATTTCTACGGCAAAAGAATTGGAACTCTTTACAAACAAGGTTGATTTAGAGGAAAAAAGGATCACAGCAGAAGCTTGTATTCACCACCTTTGGTTCACTGATGCGGATTATGAAGAACTTGGGACCCGCATTAAGTGGAATCCTGCAGTGAAGTATAAATCAGATAGAGATGCAATAAGAAAAGCTGTTAATGACAATATTATTGATGTAATTGCGACAGACCATGCCCCGCATACGAAAGAAGAAAAAGCAAATAAGTATGCTAAAGCTCCAAGCGGAGGCCCTTTGGTGCAACATGCATTACCGGCTTTATTTGAAATGTACCACCAAGGTGTTTTTAGCTTAGAGAAAATTGTTGAGAAAACGAGTCATTCACTGGCTAAGTTGTTTAGAATTCGAGATCGAGGTTATATTAGAGAGGGTTATTATGCTGATCTTGTTCTAGTAGATTTGAATAGCTCAAATGTTGAAACCCCAGAAGTTTTACTGTATAAATGTGGATGGTCCCCTTTTAAAGGACAGCGTTTTCAAGCAAGAATTCAAAAAACTTTTGTAAGTGGACACTTGGCCTTTGATAAAGGAGTTTTTGATGAATCAAAGAAGGGTCACCGATTGAAATTTAGCGCATGAAACCTTTAGGTTTAGTACTTTTTGTTATTTCAATTATATCTTGCCAACAGGAAAGTAAAAGTCCCGATTTCCTGCTAGAAAAGGATAAATTTGTTGAGGTGTTAATAGATTTTGAAATCGCCGAAGCAATAGTAAGACTAGGTTACAATCGAACGACAGATAGCTTAATATATAATGATTCTGTTTTTACCGCCGTATTTAGAAAACACGAAATAACTAAAGCTGTCTTTCACAGCAACTTCACTTACTATTCAAATAAACCGAAAGAATTTGAAAAACTATTTGAAATAGTGATTACCAATCTAAGCAAAAGGTCTGCTAAAATTCAGGAGAAAAAGGTGGAAGAGCCGATTAATAAAAAATAGTTGTTTTCGAAAATAATTAATCATCCAACTTCAATACAGCTAAGAATGCATTTTGAGGTACTTCAACGTTACCAATTTGTCGCATCTTCTTCTTTCCTTTCTTTTGTTTTTCCAGTAGCTTTCGTTTCCTAGAAATATCTCCTCCATAACATTTTGCCGTTACATCTTTTCGAAGGGCTTTTACTGTTTCTCTAGAAATAATTTTTGCTCCAATAGCAGCTTGAATCGCAATATCAAATTGCTGTCTTGGAAGTAATTCTCTTAATTTCAAACAAATTCTTTTGCCTAAATCATAAGCTTTGTCTTTGTGTATGAGTGCTGAAAGTGCATCAACCTGATCACCATTAAGAAGCAAGTCCATCTTAACTAACTTCGACTCTTGGTAGCCAATGGGAAAGTAATCAAACGAAGCATAACCTCTAGAAATTGTTTTTAATCGATCGTAAAAATCAAAAACAATTTCAGCTAAAGGTATATGAAAGGTTAATTCTACCCGATCTGTTGTCAAATAAACTTGGTTTTGAAGATCTCCTCTTTTGCTAATGCAAAGTGTCATAATTGCACCAACAAAGTCAGACTTTGTTATAATTTGTGCTTTGATGTAAGGTTCTTCAACACGGTTGAGCAGAGTGACTTCAGGTAAATCTGAAGGGTTATTAATGAGAACTAACTCGTCTGGATTTTTGTTTAGGAAAGCATGGTAAGAAACGTTTGGAACGGTCGTAATCACAATCATGTTAAATTCTCGTTCTAACCTTTCTTGAATTATTTCCATGTGCAGCATTCCTAGGAAACCACAACGAAAACCAAAACCTAAGGCAGCGGAAGACTCGGGCTCAAATGTTAATGAAGCATCGTTTAGTTGCAATTTCTCCATAGCATCTCGCAACTCTTCATAATCATCGGTATCGACAGGATAAATTCCTGCAAATACCATTGGTTTTACATCTTCAAATCCTTGAATAGCAGATGTGCAGGGTTTGTCAACTGTAGTAATGGTGTCCCCAACTTTTACTTCACTCGCAGTTTTAATACCTGATACAATGTATCCCACATCTCCAGTTTTAACCACCTTTCTTGGCTCTTTTTTTAGTTTTAAAACTCCAATCTCATCAGCTACATATTCGCTTCCAGTGTTCACAAACTTAACTTTTGAACCCTTTCTAAGTTCTCCATTAAAAATTTTGAAATAAGCTAAAATTCCTCTGTATGAATCATATACCGAGTCAAATATTAAGGCTTGGAGTGGAGCGTTAGGGTCTCCAATCGGTGCTGGAACTCTTTGGATAATAGCTTCTAGCATCTCGTCAATTCCTTGTCCAGTTTTTCCACTAGCGCTTAAAATATCGTCTCTATCGCAACCAATTAAATCTACTATTTGGTCTTTAACCTCTTCCGGCATTGCTGATGGCAAATCTATTTTATTTAGTATTGGAATAATTTCTAGGTCATGCTCAAGTGCTAAATATAGGTTGGAAATCGTTTGTGCTTGGATTCCTTGAGCTGCATCAACAATTAAAAGGGCTCCTTCGCATGCTGCTATTGATCTTGAAACTTCATAAGAGAAGTCAACATGGCCAGGGGTGTCGATTAAATTGAGGATATATGGTGTTCCTTCATGCACATAATTCATTTGTATCGCATGACTTTTAATTGTAATTCCCCGTTCTCTTTCCAAATCCATATCATCCAAGGTTTGGTTTTGTAACTCCCTTGTTGTTATTGTATTGGTGGCTTCTAAAAGTCTATCGGCCAACGTACTTTTCCCGTGGTCAATATGTGCAATAATGCAAAAATTTCTGATCAATTCCATGTCTCAACTTATGTGCGACGAAATTACTTTATTATATTCCTCTAAACATTCTAAATTCATGCAACGCTATTCTTTTTATTTCCGTCTGTTTACTCCTAGAGAAAGACTGTTGTATAAAAGTGGAAATTTCTGTTACTTTACGTTTCGTCTATTTCAAAAGGTATTTTGAATTAAACTTTATTTTATGAGAAAGTACATCGTTGGGCTTTTTGTTTTTGTTAGTTGCACATTTTTTTCCGCAACAAGCGTTGTGGCTCAAGCTATTTTTGCTGGAGGTGAAATTTACACGAAATATGTAGGAAATGGGAGTGAGACCTGTGATGATCAATTGCCTTACGAAATTACGTTACGATTTTTCAGAGATGCACCTGTGTTTACAGTTGATCCATTGCCACCTACAACTGATATTTGGGTTGTTGATATAACTTCTAAGAACCCTAACACTTGGGCTTCCCAACTAATTACGTTGGATAGTCTACTGGAAATTCCTCAACTAAATAATTTGTGTATACAAAACAATGAAATTGTAACTGATGGTGGATATTATTCGAATCGTGGGCCTGTTTTATTGGACGCTAATAAAAGATATAAAATTGTTTACGGAGAACAAGCACCTGGAGGGTTTAGTTATATTGGGTATGAGTTTCACTCTCCCTCGAATTCAAATATAAATGCTGGGCAACGATTTTTTCTAAAAACGGAAGTGCATACTTTTTGTGACACAGTTCGAACATTTGCAAGTGATACTCCATCAGATCAGGAGGTGGTATACAGCATAGGAAAAAATAGTGGAGCTCTTTGGAGTGCAAAAACAGAAATTTTAGAAACGATTTGTGAAGGCAATAGTTATCGATATGCTTTAAGTGATTATGTTAGAGATGCAGGTAAAACAGTTTATAACATTACCGATCTCACAAATGACACAATTATTCAAGGGCCGATTACTGTTAGAGATTCGTTATCCTTTCGTCTAAAACCAATTGTAACGGGAGAAAATAGGGCAGCTATTTATGTGAATCCTAGAAATACATATGATCCTTTCCCAACTGCAGCTTCTGATCCTTTCAGGTTTGATGAGGGAACAGGTGTTATGACATTTACTCCTGATCTTGCTGTAGGAGAACGAATTTATACTGCTCCTATTGTTTTTGAAGTAACCGAATGGAAGAGAATTTTTGTATTGGAAGATGACGGTAGTGGAACTGGGAGTTTCATTAGAAGAGCTCGATGGGATACAGCAGCTATTGCAACTAGACAAATAAGGTTCGTTATTGCCAATCAAAGTTTATGTGATGACAACTTACCTATAGTGGAATCAGAAAAATGGAATGCAACTCAACAAGCTTGGGAATTTAACTGCGCTTCAGATACATTGGAGTTCAGGTTCGACAAGCCAATGCTTTTTAGAAGTCTTGCATTAGAGGCTCCGTTTGACTTTAGGGTTTTTAGAGGAACAGACCCTAAAGCTCCAATTGATCAAAGTGCATATAACCCTGATGGGATTTTTGTAAATCCAGACAGTATAAATGAGTTTGGCGAGTTCAGTACATTTAGATTATATTTTCGGGAAGGTTTAGGACCAGGTAGGTATTCACTCTTCACGAGAGTTGGGAATGATACCAACACTATTGAGAATAGATGTGGATTTTTTATGCCGGAATATCAATCAACTCCATTTATAATAAATAGAGAGTATGTCTATACTTTTAAAGATGACGATGATAAAATATTAATCAATAGTCAGAAAAACTTTTGCTTTCCGGGAGATGCTCCACTTTTCAATCTAGATGCACTAGCAAGACAAAAAAGGAATATTATTGCAAAAGCAGACTCTTTTCATTTTTCATACAATGGAACTAGCTCACCTTTTGCACCCACTAGAATAATAGATTCTGCTCAGCTTAATGACAGTAGGTTTAATGTGTATAATACCATTACAATACCAGACCCCTATGACTATGATACAACTCCTCTTGGCAAAGAAACTGAGGGTTATTGGACAGTTGGTGTGGGATTGAATTTTCCGTGGTATAGTTTTAATGGGACAAAAAATGACGAGCGTTGTTTCGATGACGACTTTACGTTTGTTACTCTCTTTACTCACCCGGAAGTTAGCACGGTTGATATAGATTTATGCCGACAAGAACGATGGCCTGTGATTAGAGATTTGGTAGACCCAAAGTATAAAATACCGGGAAGCCCCGGTAATCCTGTAAGTTACTCTTGGGTAAAGTATAGTGATAGTGTTAGAACAGTTATCGCTGCCAATGCTCAAGGTGATGTAATTGGCTTTCCTGGTGACACTGTAACTTACAATATAATTCCTGTTGGAGGTTCTTCAAATGGAAATTCGCAAGCAGCAGGTAATGTTAACGATACATTAGATCTAGAACTTGGTGTTGGAACCGGCGTAGGATTTGGTTCATTACAAAAAATTAAAGTGTATGTTACCTTTCCAAATGGCTGCATAGATTCAAACGCAATAAAAATTGTGAAGCAAGACGTGAATGTCAGGTTGAGCCCCGAAATTACACAGGACTTCGGAATCAAGGATACAACCATTTGCCGTGATGAAGCTTTCACAATGTTTAATACTCTATCAGAAGAATATTTAAGACCTGAGTACATGTCGAGACAATGGTATTATGGTGAAGATAGCCCAAGTCTAGTTATTCCAAATGATACCACAGATACACTTTCATTAAGTACAATGTCGGAATATGGAAGAGGGTGGTATAAATTAGTAGTAACAAAAACTACTGAGAATAGTACCTGTGAAGGATTAGATTCAATTTATGTTAACATCCCAGACTCATTGAAAAGAACGGATCCTGTATGCTCCATTGTAACTTTTGATAAGAATACTAGAGAGATCAGACAACGGTTTTATTGGCCAACTGTTAAAGGAGCTGAAAGATATGAGGTTAGAGGAATCGACCAAGATGGTGCTCCGCTGGATAGCTTGGGTACTAGCATCACTGATAACGGAGAGGTGCTTTGGTCTAGAGCAAATGATACATATGGAATTCACCATTGGATTCAAGGGAAGCAAGTTCGATTGTTTGTGCGAGCCGTGAATAATGAAGTGCCTGAGGGGACATCTTGCAAGTATGGTGAAGCTATTTTAGCAGAGGCATGTGAAATTCTTGTGAAGCCAACAAATGTTTTTACACCTAATGGAGATGGTATCAATGACGTATTGAGATTTGACTTACTAGAATTATTTGATGGCAATAAATTACAAATTTTCAATCGTTGGGGTAAATTAGTTTTCGAGGATAGTAATTACCAAAACGATTGGGATGGAGGAGATTTGAAGGATGGGACCTATTTCTATGTTCTAGATATTGATGACCCTAGTAGGACTCAAGATATTTTTAAAGGAACCATTACAATTTTAAGATAAATTACTAATCAACTTTTACAAATATAAAGGCCCTTTGTGAACAAAGGGCCTTTATATTTGTAAACCCAATATATAAAATATTACGCGTGATAGAGCTATTAAATTCAACAGACAAGACACTTTTTTCATTCGAGATTTTACCTCCTTTAAAAGGTAAAAGTATACGGTCTATTTATGATGGAATAGATCCACTTATGGAGTTTAAGCCAGCTTTTGTAAACGTAACCTATCACCGTGAAGAGTTCATATATAAGAAAAGAGAAAAGGGTTTTTTGGAAAAAATAGCAATCAAGAAAAGACCAGGTACAGTTGGTATTTGTGCTGCTATTATGAATAAGTATGAGATCGAGGCGATTCCTCATTTGATTTGTGGAGGGTTTAATAAAGAGGAAACTGAAAACGCTCTAATTGATTTAAATTTCCTTGGAATAGACAATGTTTTAGCGTTAAGGGGAGACCCAATTAAAACTGAATCTCATTTTGTTCCTGAACCAGGAGGGAATGAGTATGCAATTGACTTAGTAAAGCAGATTATAGAATTGAATCACGGCAACTACGTGGACGAAAACATCGAAAATGCTGCTCCAACAAACTTTTCTATAGGTGTAGCTGGCTATCCTGAAAAGCACTTTGAATCACCAAATATGGGCACTGAAATTAAAAGGCTGAAAGAGAAAATTGATGCTGGAGCTGATTATGTTGTAACACAATTATTTTACGATAATAAGAAGTTTTTTGACTTTGTTGATGCCTGCAGAGCATTTGGTATTGACGTTCCTATTATTCCGGGAATAAAGCCTATTGAGTCGATGCGACACATTACATTCTTACCGAAGTTTTTTAATATTGATATACCTTCAGCCCTTACCGATGAATTAGATAAATGCAAATCTAATGAGGATGTTAAGATAGTGGGAGGAGAGTGGGCAATCCAACAATCAAAAGAACTTATTGAATATGGCGCGCCTTGTTTACATTTCTATACCATGGGGAAATCTAAAACAGTGAAGCAAATTGCAAAGGCTATTTTTTAGCTCTCAATCATACGTTGAATGTATTTGCCTACAATGTCAAATTCAATGTTTACTAAATCTCCAGGTGCTAGCTGATGAAAAATTGTATTTTCATAGGTGTAAGGTATAATTGTAACCACGAATGAATTGTCGGTAACACTGAAGGCAGTTAAGCTTGTTCCGTTAATGCAAATAGATCCTTTCTCGACAATTAGTTTAGATGGGTTTTGAAGTTCAAATTTGTAAACCCAACTTCCTTTCGCTTCTATTACAGATTGAACTTTGGCTGTTTCATCTACATGACCTTGTACGATGTGTCCATCTAATCTTGCATTCATTTGCATGCAGCGTTCTAAATTGACTTTCTGGCCAGTTGACCATTCTCCAAGATTGGTTTTGTCAATAGTTTCTTTTACTGCAACTACTTCATAACTATTCGGATTAATTTTCTCTACCGTTAAACAGATACCGTTATGAGCTATACTTTGATCGACTTTCATCTCATTTAATAGATTAGAGTCAATCTCTAATCTAACATTACTTCCTTCCTTTTTTAGAGATTTAATTTTCCCTAAGTTTTCAATAATTCCTGTAAACATTTATTGCTTTTCTTGTAATACTTTCGAGTCCAATACGGTGATTGTCCCCTTAATAATTCTTGGTTCTTGAGGTTCAAGGCTTAATTCAAATACTTCACAAACATAAAAGTATACCGCTGAATTGACATTGGTTTGATCTAAGTTTAACATTCGTCGTGCACTTTGTCTTCTAATGTTTTGGTGTTCCCCATTCCAGTTAATATCAATATCGTTTGTACTAAATACAGGCTCACCCCATCTATTGTAAATTTGAATTTGGATTGAGTCAACATTCTTGTATGGTTGAATAGGAATAAAGAGATCATTATTGCCATCGCCGTTTGGAGTAAACACATTCGGTAACTCGTATTCAGGGCAATAGGCTGTACATTTTAGTTCTGTTGAATTACTCTCATTTCCTGAAGAATCAATTGCAGCAACAGTGTAACATCCTCCTACACTATCCTTAGGAGCCAAATAGATGGTGTCGTTTAAATAGGCTGTTTCAAAAAGTATATTTTTAGGTGCGTTTCTATTTTTAGCAAAATATATTCTATATCTAGCTAAATCTGGAGCACAAACTCTTTGCACATTATTCCAGTTAAGCTTCAGAAAACCAGCGTCACATTCACTTTTTAAAGAAAAATTTGGACTGCATGGTGATATGTTATCTTCAGGAACAGCACAAGCTACCTGAGACAAATTAATGATTGGTTTTACAACGCTATTTAAATTATACTCTCCAACTGATCGAATATAATAGCAATATTGCTCGTCATTTATTACGTTAAGGTCTGTATAATTAACAGTTGTCGTGCTTCCTACAGAGTCAAACTGTGAATTACCGTTAAGTCTTCTGTAAATGTCATACTTCACATTCTCCCAAGGCGTTTCATCGGCCCAAGTAAGCGAAACTTCTTCATCACTAACAGCTGTTCTCAAGAAAAGAGATGAAGCTGATGATGTTTTTCCAATTTCTTGTCTACCATTTCCTAAGCTTAATAGAGATACCTTAAATTTTCTACTTGAACTTTCTGTGTCTGTGTTATTGAGATTTAAAATGGTGTCATTTATACTGTTTGTCGAATCAAATGGTTGGCTGCTATTTACTTCGTCAAAAATTTGGTATCTATATGGAGCTGGGAAAGCAGTTGTATCAAATTTTTCAGGAGGTGACCAAGCTAAAAGTATTTCTCCGGCAGTTGATGAAGTATTAATTATTGAAACATTTGTTATTACTGGAATTATTTTTTCAATTTCAGCACAAACCTCGTTCGAAGCATAGCTTTCATCTCCGTCTGGATAAAACTTTGTAATCAAATAGCAATATTTCTGACCTGGAACTAAGCCCTCTCCGTTATTGTTATCAATGTGCAGTCGGAGGCTAACATCGTTAATTGTTGCAATTTGTTCATATTGTATTCCAGCAGGAACACCTGGGATACAATTTGAGGAAACAAAGCCTGAAGAATCTTTTCTTCTATAAATGTAATATCCACTAGCATTTGGACAATCTATATTATCCCAGCTTAAGGAAATTGATTTCCCGGTGGCCTGAGCTGCAGCATTCTGTGGTCCAGGGGAGATGACCCTTATATTAAGACTTTTAAAATTTACTAGATTAACTGATCCTCTGTTGTCTGCATTGTCTTCTGCACGTAAGTTAAGCGCATAATTATTTTTTCTAACATCATCACAAATGGTATTCCACTCAAAACTCGTATTCACAGGGTTTGATGCGTTCTGTACAATAAAATTTGTTCTTTGATTGTATGGCGGTTCAAGCAATTCCCCACTTGCCGATAGTGCAACCCGATCCGATGCATCAGAATCAGAACTACTAATCTGGGTGATTAAACGACTTCCTGCTTCTATACAAATTAAGTCACTGGCAAAAATCGCTGGTGCTGTGTTATTGCAATTGCCTTCTACTAATATTTGAATGTCACGCAGAACACTTCCAACCTTAAAACCTCGACGGAATTCCGTAATCACTATGGCGACATTGTAGATCCCCGTTTGAACGGGAGTATCCCAAGTTAAATCACCGGTGATAGCATTAATGGAAAAACTATTTGAAGCTTGAGGAAATGAAAAGTTAGGTGCTATTACATCTCTCCCTGACCTGCTCGGTGCTAGAGAATAGGAAAGTGAATCTTGTCCGTCTGGATCAAATGCCCCAGGATTATAAATGAACTTAATTCCTGCACATGCGCGATCAATAGGATCATTTCTTAGCTGCACTGAATTGTTTTCATCACCGGTAAAAACGGGTATTGTTAATTCAGTTTGTATGGTAAATGGAACATTAATTGAATTGCTCATGTTCAACACATTTGCATTTCGATTCGGATCCTCAACTGATATTCGATAGGTGAAAGCAGGCCCAGGGAAGGTGTGAGTAGCTTTCCATATTCGCTTGAGTATTTGGAATGGGTTTGAGGATATTTGTGTCTGATTATTTAAGTTAACAGAATCTAACTTTGTATTATCTCCCCAGTTTATCTCTATTTCCCTGCGGTCTATCGCAGGGCTATTTCCATCAGCATAAATAGTTATAGTAAACTCATACGTTAAGCTGCTAATATGACGGTATGTAATTTCTCCGGCAAGGTTGTGCGTGGCATAGCTAGAAAAAGCAAAGCCCAGCAAACAAATAAAGCCAAGAAGTTTACGAATCATATTAATGGTTAGACGTTAATAGTTAATAACTTGTTGCTCGATGTTTTGAGGTAATTCACGATACTCATATTGCTGTGTGCGCAATTGGGGTCTAAAGCCTGCTTCTCGAATTGCATCTTGTATGCCATCCGCTGTGAAGCGGTGAGGAGCACCAGCAACTGAAACAACATTTTCTTCAATCATAATAGAACCCATGTCGTTTGCTCCGGAGTGCAAACAAATCTGTGCTACTTCTTTCCCAACAGTCAACCAGCTCGCTTGAATGTTTTCGACATTTGGAAGCATAATTCGGGAGATAGCAATCATCCTAATATACTCATCTGCTGAGACATTATTGCTAACTCCTTTTAGTCTTTTTAATAACGTACCATCATCTTGGAATGGCCATGGAATAAAAGCTAAAAATCCTTTTGAATGCTTTGGTTTTTCGCTTTGTACTTCTCTTAACCAAACTAAATGTTCAAAGCGTTCTTCTAGCGTTTCAATGTGACCAAACATCATTGTGGCAGACGTGGTAATATCTAATTGATGTGCAGCCCTCATTACATCTAGCCATTCTTTTCCTATGCACTTTCCTTTTGAGATTAATCTTCGAACTCTATCGTTTAAAATTTCTGCACCTGCACCGGGTAATGAATCTAATCCAGCTTCTTTTAGCTGTCTAAGCACTTCGGTGTGACTTAAGCCCTCTAGTTTGCAGATGTGGGCAATTTCTGGTGGTCCAAGAGCATGTAGTTTTAGGGTAGGGTATAAACTTTTTAGCTCCTTAAATAACCCACAGTAATACGCTAAACCTAAATCAGGGTGATGGCCACCTTGCAGGAGTAATTGCTCACCGCCGTATTTAATGAGCTCGTCAATCTTTTCTTTGTATTGCTCGATAGTCGTAACATAAGCCTCTTTATGGCCAGGGATTCTAAAAAAGTTACAAAACTTACAGTTTGCAAGACACACATTGGTCGTGTTAGCATTTCTATCAATGATCCAAGTGACCTCATCGTTGCCCTTTTTTTCGATTTTTAATTGATTGGCAACAAACGCCAAATCAGCTGTTGCAGCGTTTATAAATAAAATCTGACCCTCTTCTGCGGTTAAAAACTCTTTTTTTAATGCTCTACTTAATAAACCTTCTGTGTTCAATGCAAATGTATTTGAATGATAACTGAAATTGTCCGTGTTAATTGTGTTAGTTTTGTAGCCGTAAAATTACGCATTAAAGCCACTTCTATCCTTTAAACAGCTGGACATATGGCTTGTTCAATGTAAATAAAAAATGACAAAGATAAAACCAACAAAAACTAGGCTTGGAATTTCGATAGGAGACCCTAACGGGGTTGGAATAGAGGTAATTCTAAAAACACTTACTGACAATCGATTGATGGAGTTATTCACTCCGATTATTTTTGGAGGGAAGAATATTATTTTATATCAAACGAAAATATTTCAATTTCAAGACCTTGAATTTAACTTTATAGCATCAATTGAAGAAGCAAAGAACGGTCAAATTAATGTGGTTACTGTTTGTGACGAGTCTTTTGAACAGAGCTTTGGAAACGAATCAAGTAAATCTGGAGATATTTCTTTTCAGTCACTTTCAGCTGCAGTTGAGAGTTTAAAAAAAGATGAGATTGCAGCCTTGGTTACGGCTCCAATAAATAAGAATGCTATTCAGTCTGCAAACTTTGAATTTCCTGGACATACGGAGTATTTGCAAAAGCAAGATGAAGCTAATGACTCGTTAATGCTAATGTTGAGTGAGAGTGCTAGAATAGGTGTGGTTACAGGCCATGTTCCATTGAGTGACGTAGGGAAGCAATTATCGGCTGAACTGATTTTGGCAAAGTTGACCATTTTGAATAAAAGTCTGAAGGATGATTTTAGTATTCGAAAGCCAATAATTGCAGTAATGGGCCTTAATCCTCATGCGGGAGATAATGGACTGCTTGGGAAAGAAGAACAAGAATTAATTATTCCTGCAATTAACCAAGCGAAAAGTATTGGGATTTTAGCCTTTGGGCCGTATGCTGCTGATGGCTTTTTTGGTTCAAGCGCTTATTCGAAATTCGATGGCATTCTTGCTATGTACCATGATCAAGGATTAATACCTGCTAAAAGTTTTTCTTTTGGATTAGGAGTCAACTTTACAGCTGGGCTTACTTTTATTAGAACGTCACCTGACCATGGCACTGCATTTGAAATAGCCGGTCAAGGTGTTGCAGACGAAGGCTCATTTAGAACAGCAATATACACTGCACTGGAGTTGTGTAAAAACAGGGAATTAAATGCTGAGTTAGCGGAAGGAGCTCTAGTTGTAAATAAAAGTCGGAATTAATACTTAAGAAGTATTAATTTGTTAAATTTGTCGACTTCTTTTTTGGGAAGATAATAATGAAGAAAAAGAAACAAAAGTTGGTAATTCCATTTTTAGGTTTAAAAGAGGGAATACATAAATTTGAATTTGAGATAGATTCGACGTTCTTTGAGCAATTCGACTACTCAATAATAGAAGAGGGTGATTTTAAAATTAAAGTTAAATTTGAAAAGAAGAAAAACCTTTTCAATCTATATTTTAAATTAAAAGGAAAAATTACTGCAAGTTGCGATCGGTGTTTAGAGCCGCTAACGCTAAAAGTAAAGGGGAAAGAGGGCTTAATTGTTAAGTTTGGAGAAACAACTTACAATGAAACAGATGAAATTAAAGTTATTTCGCCTGCGGAATATGAAATGGATTTAACAAACGATATTTATCAATATGTTCATTTGTTTCTTCCAACTAAAGTAACGCACGAAAAGAAAAAGGATTGCAATCCTGCAATTATTGAGCAGTTAGAAAAGCTAACAACAAAACAAGAAAGTAAAAAGGTAGATCCGCGATGGGCTGCCTTGTCAAAATTAAAAGATAAAAGCGAATAAAATTATAAGATTATGGCACATCCTAAACGAAAGATTTCCAAAACGAGAAGAGATAAAAGAAGAACGCACTACAAAGCTGAAGCTCCAACAATTGCTACTTGCCCAACAACCGGTATGCCGCATTTGTATCACAGAGCGCATTGGTATGAAGGGAAACTTTATTACAAAGGAAAAGTAGTGATGGAAAAGGCCGAGGCTTAATTTTACAGTAAAATTTTTTGAAGGTGGACTACGCAAGTAGTTCACCTTTTGTTTTTAACAGCTTTTATTGAAAAGCTTCTTGCTCTTGGCTTTTATTACTTCTAAGATTGAAGTACATTAGCCATCTTAAAGCATTTATAATCGTAGAATGAGTAAAATCCGAGCAGCAGTAACTTCAGTTGGAGGTTACGTTCCTGAGTATAAGTTGACCAACAAAGTGTTGGAAACTATGGTAGACACCAACGATGAGTGGATAATGTCTAGAACTGGGATTAAGGAAAGGAGAATATTAAAAGGGGAAGGCCTAGGGACTTCAGATATGGCGGTAGAAGCTGTAAACGAGCTCTTAAAAAAACGAGGTATTTCTGCCGATGAGATTGATTTGTTAATCTGTTGTACTGTTACTCCTGATTTAGTCTTTCCTGCAACTGCAAACATAATTACCGATAAGATTGGAGCCAAAAACGCATTTGGATTTGATCTAATGGCGGCTTGCTCAGGATTTTTGTATGGAGTCACTACGGCGTCAAAGTATATTGAGTCAGGTGCTTGCAAAAAGGTTGTGGTTGTTGGTGCAGATAAAATGTCTTCTATAGTAGATTATGAAGATCGCCAAACTTGTATCATCTTTGGTGATGGATGTGGTGCTGTTTTATTAGAGCCTACTGAGGAAGAAATTGGCGTGATGGATACAATCATGAAAAGTGATGGATCAGGCAGAGTACATTTACATCAAAAGGCAGGAGGTTCTGTTAAACCTGCAAGTCATGCAACTGTTGATGCAAAAGAACATTTTGTTTACCAAGAAGGACAAGCTGTTTTCAAATTTGCTGTAACCAATATGGCTGATGTTTCAGCTGAAATAATGGAACGAAATAACTTAAGTAGTGACGATATTCGCTTCTTAGTTCCTCATCAAGCAAATAAGCGCATTGTTGACGCTACAGCCCGCAGAATGGGGGTAGGTGAGGAGAAAGTGATGCTTAATATTGAAAAATATGGCAATACAACAAGTGGTACTATTCCGCTATGTTTATGGGAATGGGAAAAGCAACTTAAAAAAGGTGACAATTTAATTCTATCCGCTTTTGGTGGAGGGTTTACTTGGGGGTCTATTTATTTAAAATGGGCATACGATAGCAAGTAAAAATTGCTATTTTTCAATAGAATTAATAAATTTAACGACATAAATAAAGAATTACGACCTATGAAAGTTAATGAAATTCAAGAACTGATTAAGTTCATTTCGAAATCAGGTGTAAGTGAAGTTGAAATTGAGCATAAAGATTTTAAGATCAATATAAAGACTCCACCTTATCGTAAAGGAAGAGGTTTTGAGCCAGCGGCCCCTCAGCAGCAAGTAGTGCATCAAATGATGCCTGCTCAGATGCAAATGCCTATGCCAGCAGTTCCTGCCGTTGCTCCAGCTGCACCAGCAGCGGAAGCACCAAAAGCAGATGAAAATGCCAGTTACATTGAGATTAAATCTCCAATGATTGGAACATTTTATAGAAAACCCTCGCCTGATAAGGATGAATTTGCTAAGGTTGGAGATGTAATTAGCGAAGGAGACACTGTTTGTGTGATTGAAGCTATGAAGTTATTCAACGAAATAGAAAGTGAAATAAGTGGGAGAATTGTAAAAGTATTGGTTGATGATACAACCCCTGTTGAATACGACCAGGTTTTATTTTTAGTTGACCCTGAAGGTTAGTCACTGTTTCTTTTCATTTAATACGTAGAAATATGTTTAAGAAAATATTAATTGCCAATAGAGGAGAAATT